>Ga0082212_10007914_pt1 | contig 13970 bp, 12 predicted proteins | sample TergutNt197P3_FD_71548 | JGI IMG/M metagenome (GOLD analysis project Ga0082212, IMG submission 71548) | Neocapritermes taracua P3 segment gut microbial communities from Petit-Saut dam, French Guiana - Nt197 P3 | ecosystem: Host-associated > Arthropoda: Insects > Digestive system > Gut ... | reverse complement strand
GTTCGCGTCGCACGTACACCGGGTGCAGCAGGTGCTCAACGCCGCGGCCGCGCACGGCCGCAAGGTCGCTTTTGTGGGCCGCTCCATGGTGCGGAACATGGGCATCGCCGCGGAGCTCGGCTACCTGACCATCCCGGAGGACGTGCTGATCGACCTCAAGGCGGCCCGCGACTACGAGGACGACGAGTTGGTGTTCATGAGCACCGGCTCCCAGGGCGAGCCCATGGCGGCGCTGTCCCGCATGGCCAACGGCGATCACACCGTCAGGATCGAGCCCGGCGACACCGTCATCCTCGCCTCCAGCCTCATCCCCGGCAACGAGAACTCCGTGTTCCGCGTCATCAACGGCCTCACCCGCCTGGGCGCGCGGGTGGTTCACTCCGGCAACGCCAAGGTCCACGTCTCCGGGCACGCTAGCGCCGGTGAACTCCTGTACTGCTACAACATCCTCAAGCCCCGCAACGTGCTGCCCGTGCACGGCGAGGTCCGCCACCTGGTGGCCAATGCGGCCCTCGCGGTCCGCACCGGCGTGCCAGCGGAGAACGTGATCGTCGCCGAGGACGGCATGGTGATTGACCTGGTGGACGGGGTGGCGCGCGTGGTTGGCGCCATCCCCTGCGGATACGTGTACGTCGACGGCTCCTCGGTAGGCGAGATCACCGATGCCGAACTCAAGGATCGGCGCATCCTCGGGGAGGAGGGCTTCATCTCCGTGTTCGCGGTGATCGACTCGGTCTCGGGTCGCGTCATCACCGGCCCGCACGTGCTGGCTCGCGGCATGGCCGAGGACGACGCCCGCTTCGACGAAATCCAGCCGGACCTGCTCACCGCCCTCGAAAAGGCGATCAAGGACGGTGCCGCGGACACCTACCAGCTGCAGCAGGTGATGCGCCGCGTGGTCGGTCAGTGGGCGGGGCGCAAGCTGCGACGGAGGCCGATGATCGTGCCCGTCGTCGTCGAGGCCTAAGGGTATGGCGGGCGCGCGACAGGCTCGGGCTCGCCTGATGTGCTACTCGCTGCGCTCGGCAACATCGTCGTCGCCCTCGCTGCTGCGAGCAAGCTCGCGACAGGCTCGGGCTTCCTAGATGTGCGGGCGCTTTGTGCGGTACACCGACGACGACGACTTGGTGCGCCTCCTGCACGCCAGCTACGCGCCGGAGGAGTCCCTGCCACCCAGCTGGAACATCGCCCCGACCCAGCAGGTACGCGGGGTGATCGACCGTCCGGAGGCGGGCCGAGAGCTGCGCAACTTCCGTTGGGGCCTGATCCCGCCCTGGGCCAAGAATCCCGACGGCGGGGCGCGAATGATCAACGCCCGCGCCGAGACGCTCCTGGAAAAGCCGGCGTTCCGCGCCGCGGCGGTGAGACGGCGGCTGGCAATCCCGATGAATGGGTACTACGAGTGGCAGCCTGCCGGCCCGGTCTCGCGCGGCAAGACCCCGTATTACCTGCGCGACCCCGATGCGGAGGTGTTGCTCGCCGCCGGCCTCTACGAGTTCTGGCGCGACCCCCGCGGTGGGCCGGACGCCCCCTGGTTGCCGTCGGCCACGATCATCACCCGCCCCGCCCCGGACGCCCTCGGCCACATCCACGACCGCAGCCCGCTGTTGCTCCCCGCCGAACTGCTCGACGAGTGGCTCGCCCCGGACCTGAACACCGAGGCTGCCATTGCCTCCTTCATCGCGGCGGTTCCCGCGCCCACCCTCACCCCGCTGCGAGTGGGGACGGCCGTCGGCAACGTGCGCCACAACGGCCCTGGCCTCATTGTTCCAGACCTCATCGCGCCAGCCCCCGAGGCTTCCCCCTGAACGGCGAAGGGCGCCACCGGCAACAACGGAGGAGAACCTGTCGCCCAGGCGAGGCGACCTCGGGCAGAATTACCCCCATGAACCGCGTCCTGGTACTGTCCGGCCCCAACCTGGGCCGCCTCGGAGTGCGCGAGCCGGAGATATACGGTCACGACACCTACGACGATCTGGTGGCCGCCGTGACGGCCTGGGGAACCGACCTTGGTCTGGGTGCCGAGGCCCGGCAGACCGACGATGAGGCCACCTTGGTGGCATGGCTGCACGAGGCGGTAGACCAGGGCGTCGACGTGGTGCTCAACCCCGCCGCCTTCACGCACTACTCGTACGCGCTGCGCGACGCCGCCGCCCAGATCGTCGACGCGGGACGGCGCCTGATCGAGGTGCACCTGTCCAACCCGCACACCCGCGAGGCCTTCCGGCACCGCTCTACCATCTCCGGGGTGGCCACCGGGGTGATCGCCGGGTTCGGGATGGACTCCTACCGGCTGGCGTTGGTCGCGCTCGCCACGGCGGCCTGACCCCTCCCTCGCCACCGCCCCAGCCGGCATCGCCTGGGCAGGTGCGGGCAGGGCCGGGGGTAAGATTGCCCCCATGGCTTCTACCACTGACATCAAAAACGGCGTAGTCCTGCGAATCGACGGCCAGCTCTGGCAGATCATCGAGTTCCAGCATGTCAAGCCCGGCAAGGGTGGGGCCTTCGTGCGCACCAAGATGAAGAACGTTGTCACCGGCAAGGTCAACGACAAGACCTACAACGCCGGCGCCAAGGTTGAGATCGCCCAGGTGGATCGGCGCGAATACCAGTTCCTGTACGTGGACGGCGAAGACTACGTCTTCATGGACCCGAACACCTACGACCAGATGCACGTCCCGGTCGGCACCGTTGGCGACGCCAAGGATTACATGCTCGAGGGCACGCACGCCCAGATCGCCACCAACGAGGGCACCCCCCTCTACGTTGAGCTGCCCGCCTCGGTTGAACTGGTCATCCAGCACACCGACCCGGGCCTGCAGGGTGACCGCTCGACCGGCGGCACCAAGCCCGCCACCCTGGAGACCGGCAAGGAGATTCAGGTTCCGCTGTTCCTGGAGACCGGCACCAAGGTGCGGGTGGACACGCGCGACGGCTCCTACCTCGGCCGCGTCAACAACTGACCCGGCGACAGACACCAGTGGCTGCCAGGACCAAGGCGCGCAAGCGCGCCGCCGACCTACTATTTGAGGCCGAACAGCGGGACGTCGACGCCCTCGCCCTGCTGGCCGACCGGGTGGCCAAGCCGGTCACCGAGGCCGCGCTCCCGCAGTACACCGCCGACATTGTCGAGGGAGTGATGGCTCACCTCGAGCGGCTCGACGAGCTGCTCGAGACCTATTCCAACGACTGGACCCTCGAACGGATGCCGGCGGTGGATCGCGCCCTGCTGCGCGTCGGAGCCTGGGAGATCTTCTACAACCCAGAAGTCCCCGACGAGGTGGCCGTCGACGAGGCGGTCTCGCTGGCCAAGAAGCTGTCCACCGATGACTCGCCGTCATTCATCAACGGCCTGCTCGACAAGCTGATCAGGATCAAGCCAAGCATCATCCTGGGCTAGCAGCCCCCCGCCTTTCGGTCTACGCTCAGGAGATATGAGGCAACAGTGGGCGAGGCGAGGCGGCGGCGCCGCCGGACGGTAGCCATGAAGCCCGCTCCCGTGGCGAACCCCGCAGACGATCTTGTCGAGTTCGAGAGTAGCGACGATGTCCTGACCGAGGTGGGGCAGTTCGTCTCTGGGGCTACCGCCGACCCGGTGCGGGACTACCTTCGACAGATTGCCCGCTTTGGTCTGCTGACCCCCGACGAGGAGATAGACCTGGCCCGCCGGGTGGAGGTGGGCCTGTATGTGGAGCACCTGCTGTGCAGCGACCCGCGCTGGGCCAACTACAGCCACGGGCGCTCGGGCGACGAGCGGCGCAGGCAGTACCGCGACCTGCTGTGGGTGATGACCGACGGGAGGCGGGCCAGGGATCGTCTAGTCGAGGCGAACCTGCGCCTGGTGGTGTTCCTGGCCAAGCGCTACACCGGCCACGGACTGCCCTTCCTCGACCTGATCCAGGAGGGCAATGTTGGCCTGATCCATGCCGTCTCCAAGTTCGACTACGCCCTGGGGCATCGGTTTGCCACCTATGCCATCTGGTGGATTCGCAGTGCCATCGAGCAGGGCCTGGCCACCAAGTCGCGCACCATCCGGCTGCCGGGCTCGGTGATGGAGATCGTCAGTCGGCTGGCGGTGGCGCAGCGCGAACTGCTGCAGGCCCTGGGGCGGGTGCCGACGGTAGACGAGCTGGCCGCCGAGCTGGACCTGGCTCCCGCCCGGGTGGTCGAGGTGCAGCAACTGAACCGAGAACCGGTCTCCCTGGACGTGCCCACGGAGGAGGGCGGCTCCGAGCTCGGAGACCTGATCGAGGATGTCGCCAGCATCGACCCGCTGGAGTCGGTGGCGGCCATGCTGCTGCAGGCCCAGCTGCGGGCGGTGCTCCAGGCCCTGGGGGAGAGGGAGCTAGAGGTGATCAGCCTGCGCTACGGCCTGCGGGACGGGCGCCGGCAGACCCTGCAAACGATCGGCAAACGCCTGGGCCTCACCATCGATCAGGTGCGGCAGATCGAGTTGGAGGCCCTGACCCTGCTCCGCGACCCCAGCCTGAGCCGCGCCCTTTACGACCTGTCACACTAGGCCGACGCCCTGGCCGAGCCGACGCCCTGGCCTCACGGGGGCCGGAAGGACACGGATTGGACGGCGGTGAACTAACCGCGCCACCGCAGTGCCGACCCACGCTCAACTGTGATCTATGTCACACCTGGCGGCGTAACCTTAGTCCCGTCGCAACCGCGGCCGGCAACCAGAGAGGGCTGCCACAACAGGCTGCGGTCTACTCGTGGAGTTAATAGTTTCATGAATCCTGAAGCAACAACATTCTTTGAATGGGCATTCCTCGCGGGCGCCGTCGGCGCGGTGATCGCCCTGGCCTTCGCCTTCGTCAAGGCGCGTGGCCTCCTGGCCCACTCTGAGGGCACCGCCAAGATGAAGAAGCTCGCCTCGGCCATTCGCGCCGGGGCGGACGCCTATCTCAAGCGCCAGTTCCGCGTGATCGCCATCTTCTTCGTGGTGTTCGCCATCGTGCTGGGCATCCTGGCCATCGTCGGCTGGGTGACCCCGTTCATTCCGTTCGCCTTCCTCACCGGCGGCCTGTTCTCGCAGCTGGCGGCCTTCATCGGCATGAAGGTGGCCACCCGGGCCAACGCCCGCACCGCCGCCGCCTCCGAGGAATCGCTGAACAGGGGCCTGAAGGTGGCCTTCGCCTCCGGCTCGGTCATGTCGTTCACCGTGGTCGGCCTGGCCATGTTTGACGTCGCCGTCTGGTTCGTGGTGCTGCGCTTCGTCTTCAATCAGGAAGCCAGCGCCATCGCGGAAAACATGGTCATGTTCGGTGTTGGTGCCGCCATGTTCGCCCTGTTCGCCCGCGTGGGCGGTGGCATCTTCACCAAGGCCGCCGACGTCGGCGCCGACCTGGTCGGCAAGGTGGAGGCCGGCATCCCTGAGGACGACCCCCGCAACCCCGCCACCATCGCCGACAACGTCGGTGACAACGTCGGCGACGTCGCCGGCATGGGCGCCGACCTGTTCGAGTCGTTCATCAAGGCCATTCACGCCGGTATCGCGCTGGGCTTCGCCGCCTTCGTCGGTTCCGACCTGATGTGGAACGCCATGTTCCTGCCGTTGGCCATCATGATCATCGGCACCTTGACCTCGCTGGTCGGCACCTTCCTGGTCCGCACCAAGGAGGGGGCCACGCAGGCTGACCTGCTGGGCACGCTGCGCAAGGGCACCTACGCCTCGGCTGCCTCCGCCATCGTGCTCGCCTTCCCGCTGGTCTGGTGGATCATGGGCCTGGAGAACTGGATGCTGTGGCTGTCGGTCGTCACCGGTGCAATCGCCGGCGTGCTGATCGGCTACTTCACCGAGTACTTCACCTCCGATCACTACAAGCCGACCAAGAAGCTGGCCGCCGCCGCCGAGACCGGCTCGGCCACCACCATCATCGGTGGCATTTCGCTGGGCATGCGCTCGACCGTTCCGGCCGTCCTGATCGTCGCCGGTGCCATCGTCGCCTCGTTCCTGTTCGCTGGCGGACAGTTCACGGTCGACTACACCGGCGTGCTGGCGGGTCACTATGGCACGTACGAGTACGCCATCGCGCTGTTTGAACTCAACTTCGCCCACGGCCTGTATGGCATCGGCCTGGCGGCCGTCGGCATGCTGTGCACCCTGGCCATCACCCTGGCCACCGACGCCTACGGCCCGGTTGCCGACAACGCCGGCGGCATCGCCGAGATGGCCGGCATGGACCCCAAGGTGCGTCAGCGCACAGACGCCCTCGACTCGCTGGGCAACACCACCGCCGCCACCGGCAAGGGCTTCGCCATCGGTTCGGCCGCCTTGACCTCGCTGGCCCTGCTGGCGTCGTATATCCAGATCGCCACCGGCCATCACGAGGCGGCCGGTCGCACCACCCTCGACCTGTCGGTCAACAACCCGTCCGTGCTGATCGGTCTGTTCATCGGGGCCATGACCGTGTTCATCTTCTCGGCCATGACCATGACCGCCGTGCAGAACGCCGCCCAGTCGATTGTGGTCGAGGTGCGGCGCCAGTTCCGCGAGATCAAGGGCATCATGGACGGTTCGGCCGATCCGGACTACGCCAACTGCGTTGACCTGTGCACCCGCGGCGCCCTGCGCTCCATGGTGGCCCCCACGGTGGTGGCCGTGGTGGTTCCGGTGGTCACCGGCCTGATCTTCGGCGTGGAGGGGGTTGTCGGAGTCATCGGCGGCGCCACCGTCACCGGCTTCGTCGTGGCCGTCTTCATGGCTAACGCCGGCGGGGCCTGGGATAACGCCAAGAAGTACATCGAGTCTGGCGCCCACGGCGGCAAGGGCTCCGAGGCGCACAAGGCCGCCGTGATCGGCGACACCGTTGGCGACCCGTTCAAGGACACCACCGGCCCGTCGATCAACACGCTGTTCAAGATGATCTCGACGGTGTCTATCACCGTGGTCTACATCGTCGCCACCTACTCGCTCCTGTAGGCAGCGCAGCCGGAAGTGGCGGTCACCCGATTAGGGTGGCCGCCACTTCCGTTTCCTGGCCGATTGCCCAGGGGCCTCTCGCCCGGAGGCCTTAACCGGGGGCATCACCTGGGGGGACATCACCTGGGGGCCGCGAGAGTACCGTCATCGACCGGCCCAAGACCGGCAGGAGGGAGCCCGCCGGGTGCCTAGCGCTGGCGGGAGCCGCTGGATCGGCAGGCGGCGCTGGGTCGGCGGCCGACGCCGGCTGGGGGTCCGGGCCGGTGGTCAGGACGGTGGTCCAGGCCGCCGCGTACCGGGCGGCGGGCAGCCGGAAGTCCAGCGGCTGCTCCCAGGCGTTGAAGAGCAGCAGGAAGGAGTCGTCGTCGCTCTCCTGGCCCGGCTCCTGGCCGGGCAGGTCCCCGTTGAGGAACACGGCCAGTGCCTGCGCATACCCGTTGTCCCAATCCTCGCGGGACATCTGCTGGCCGGCCACATCGAACCACTCGATCTCCGGCAGTCGCTCCGAGGCCAGCACGGCCGGGGGAGAGTAGAAGCGGCGGCGGCGCAACACCGGATGGGCGGCCCGCAGGGCGATCAGCCGCCTGGTGAACTCAAGGAGATCGCGCTGCCAGGGCTGCAGGTTCCAGTTCATCCAGGTCAGCGGCGAGTCTTGGGCGTAGCCGTTGTTGTTGCCCAGCTGGGTGCGCCCGATCTCGTCGCCGTGGGCCAGCAGGGGCACGCCCTGGGAGACGAGGAGGGTGGCCAGGAAGTTGCGGCGCTGCCGGGCGCGCAGCTCGAGGATGGCCGGGTCGGCGGTGGGGCCCTCCACCCCGCAGTTCCACGAGCGATTGAAGCTCTCCCCATCGCGATTGCCCTCGCCATTGGCCTCGTTGTGCTTCGCGTTGTAGCTGACCAGGTCGGCCAGGGTGAAGCCGTCGTGCGCCACCACAAAGTTGATCGAGGCGTGCGGCTTGCGTCCGGTGTTCTCGTACAGATCGGCCGAGCCGGTCAGCCGCTTGGCGAATTCGGGAATCGTGGCCGGCTCCCCGCGCCACAGGTCCCGGACGGTGTCGCGATACTTGCCGTTCCACTCCGACCACAGCGCCGGGAAGCCCCCCACCTGATAGCCGCCCTCACCGAGGTCCCACGGCTCGGCGATGAGCTTGACCTGCGAGACCACCGGGTCTTGGTGGACGATGTCGAAGAAGGCGGAGAGGCGGTCGACCTCGTGGAACTGCCGGGCCAGCGTCGCGGCGAGGTCGAAGCGGAAGCCGTCGATGTGCATCTCCTGGACCCAGTAGCGCAGCGAGTCCATGATCAGCTGCAGCACGGCCGGGGAGCGCATCAGCAGGGAGTTGCCGGTGCCGGTGGTGTCGAAGTAGCGGGCCTCGTCGCCGTCCACCAGGCGGTAGTACTCGCGATTGTCTATCCCGCGCAGGGACAGGGTGGGGCCGCAGTGATCTCCCTCGGCGGTGTGGTTGTAGACCACGTCGAGGATCACCTCGATGCCGGCTCTGTGATAGTTCTTGACCATCTGTTTGAACTCGGCCACCTGCCCGCCGCCCGTGCCCGCCGAGGAGTAGGCGTTGTGCGGCGCGAAGAACCCGATGGTGTTGTATCCCCAGTAGTTGCTCAGGCCCTGGGCCTGCAGCGCGGTGTCCTGCACAAACTGGTGTACCGGCATGAGCTCAACGGCGGTGACTCCCAGGGACAGCAGGTGCCCGATGATGGCCGGATGGCCCATCCCGGCGTGGGTGCCGCGCAGCGGGGGAGGAACGTCGGGGTGCTGCATGGTCATGCCCTTGACATGCGCCTCGTAGAGGACCGTCTGGTGGTAGGGGGTGCGGGGGTGGCGGTCCTGGCCCCAGTCGAAGGCATCGTCGACCACCAGGCCCATCAGGGTGTGCGGGGCCGAGTCGGCCAGAGCGTACGGCCTGGGCGAGTTCAGGGCCTGCCCCGGGTCATCGAGGGGATGGCTGAACAGGGACTGATCGCCGTCGATCTGCCCCGCGATCGCCTTGGCATAGGGATCGAGCAGCAGCTTGCGCGGGTCACAACGGTGGCCCTCCGGTGGGTTCCAGGGCCCGTGGACGCGGTACCCGTAGCGCTGGCCGGGCGCGAGGGCGGGCACCTGGCCGTGCCAGACGTAGGCGTCCACCTCCCGCAGGTCCAGGCGGGTCTCCTTGCCGTCGTCGGCCAGCAGGCAGAGCTCGACGCGCTCGGCCACCGAGGAGTACAGGGCAAAGTTGGTGGCGGTGGGGTGATAGGTGGCGCCCAGGGGATAGGGCCGCCCCGGCTGGAGTCCCATGCTGGTGATTGTGGCGCACCTCGGGCCAAGCCGCGCGGCGAGCGGGGCTGAGGCGCCCGGCGACAGACACGCGGACGATTTACGAAACCCACTGTTGCGAAATGTAGACTCACTGCTGTGAATGACGACTCCACCCGGCAGCGGCTGGTCGAACTGATCACCGCAGAGGGGCCGGTCACCGCCGCCGAGCTCGCCAAGTCCCTGGGGTACACCCAGGCCGGTGTGCGCCGACACCTGGCCCACCTGGAGGATGACGGAGCCATCGTCGTACGCCAGGTGCCCGGAGCCCCCGCCGCCCGGCGGGGACGCCCCGCCCGCGCCTACGTGGTTGCCCCCGGCCGTTCCGGCCTGCCCACCAACTACTGCGACCTGGCGCTCGGCTCCCTGCGCTACCTGCAACACGTCGGCGGACAGGCGGCGATCGACGCCTTCGCCAAGGCGCAGTACGCAGACGTCGTCGAACAGACGCGCCCCCTGCTGACCGCCACCGACCAGATCGGCAAGGCGAGACAGCTGGCCGAGGTGCTCACCGCCGACGGCTTCGCGGCCACGGTGCGCCCGGTCACCAACACCCCGGTGCCGGTCACCCAGCTGAGCCAGGGGCACTGCCCCATGCGGCAGGCCGCCAGCCAGTACCCGCAGTTGTGTGAGGCCGAGCGGCAGGCCTTCTCCACCCTGCTGGGCACCCACCTGCAACGCCTGGCCACCATCGCCGGGGGAGCCCACGCCTGCGTGATCAACATTCCCCTCAACGCCCCAGATAAGGACGCAAATGACTGACCAAGCGGCCACCAAACGCTCCGACGAAGAGATCATCGCGTCGTTGGGGGCATACGAGTACGGCTGGCACGACTCCGACACCGCCGGGGCCGCCGCCCGGCGCGGCCTGTCCGAGCAGGTGGTGCGCGACATCTCCGCCCGCAAGCACGAGCCAGCGTGGATGCTGGAGACCCGCCTGAAGGCCCTGCACCTGTTCGACGTCAAGCCCATGCCCACGTGGGGGGCCGACCTCACCGGCATCGACTTCGACAACATCAAGTACTTTGTGCGCTCCACCGAGCGGCAGGCCACCTCCTGGGAGGACCTGCCCGCAGACATCAAGAACACCTACGACCGCCTGGGCATTCCCGAGGCCGAGAAGCAGCGCCTAGTGGCGGGCGTGGCCGCCCAGTACGAGTCCGAGGTGGTCTACCACCAGATCCGGGAAGACCTCGAGGCCCAGGGCGTCATCTTCCTCGACACCGACACCGCGCTCAAGGAACACCCGGACCTGTTCGCCAAGTACTTCGGCACCGTGGTGCCCATCGGGGACAACAAGTTCGCCTCGCTCAACACGGCCGTCTGGTCGGGCGGCTCCTTCATCTACGTGCCGCCCGGCGTGCACGTGGAAATCCCGCTCCAGGCCTACTTCCGCATCAACACCGAGAACATGGGCCAGTTTGAACGAACCCTGATCATCGCCGCCGAGGGCTCGCATGTGCACTACGTCGAGGGCTGCACCGCCCCCATCTACAAGACGGACTCGCTGCACTCCGCCGTGGTGGAGATCATCGTGGAGCGCGACGCCCGCGTGCGCTACACCACCATCCAGAACTGGTCCAACAACGTCTACAACCTGGTGACCAAGCGGGCGACCGTGGCCGCCGGCGGCACCATGGAGTGGGTGGACGGAAACATCGGGTCCAAGGTGACCATGAAGTACCCGGCCATCGTGTTGCAGGGGGAGCACGCCCGCGGCGAGACCTTGTCGATCGCCTTCTCGGGGGCCGGGCAGCACCAGGACGCCGGCGCCAAGATGATCCACGCCGCCCCCCGCACCTCCTCGTCCATCGTCTCCAAGTCGGTGGCCCGCGGCGGCGGTCGCACCTCGTATCGCGGCCTGGTCAAGGTGCTGCCCGGCGCCGAAGGCTCGGCGAGCAACGTGCTCTGCGATGCCCTCCTCGTAGACCAGATCTCCCGCTCGGACACCTACCCCTACGTCGACGTCCGCGAGGACGATGTCTCGATGGGCCACGAGGCCACCGTCTCGAAGGTGTCCGCCGATCAGCTCTTCTACCTCATGTCGCGCGGCCTGCCCGAGACGGAGGCGATGGCCATGATTGGCCGCGGATTCGTCGAGCCCATCGCCCGCGAACTGCCCATGGAGTACGCCCTGGAACTCAACCGACTAATCGAACTGCAGATGGAAGGATCGGTGGGCTGATGACCGTGTACTCCGAACGCCCGGCGGCGATCCCCGCCGGCTCCCGCGCCGAACGGCTCACCTCCTTCCGCCCGGCCGACTTTCCCGCCCCCACTCGGGCGCTGGAGGAGTGGCGCTTCACCCCGCTGTCGCGCTTCCGCCCGCTGCTGGACGAGGCCTCCTTCGTTGAACCCTGTGACTCCCAGGTCACGCTCGACCTCCCCCCGGGCGCCGACGCGGCGATCACCACGGGCCCCATGGCCGGGCAGGCCGGGGCTCCGGGAGACCGGGCCGCCGTGGTCGCCTGGAACGCCGCCAAGGACACCACCGTCTTGACCATCGCCCAAGGGCAACGCCTGGCCGAGGCGGCTACCGTTGGAGTCCGCGGCGGTGGCCTGGACCGGCCCTGCGCCCGTCACCTGCTGATTCGCGCCGAGGCGGGATCGTCCGCCACGGTGGTGCTGGAGTATGCCGGGCCGGCCCTGCTGAGCGAGACCGTAGAGATAGTGGTCGACGACGGCGCCGACCTGACGATAGTTACCGTCCAGGATTGGGAGGCCGGTTCGGTGCATGCCGCCAGCCACCGGGCGGTGGTCGGCGCGGAGGCCAGGCTCAAGCACATCTGCGTGACCCTCGGCGGCGACGCCGTGCGCATCACCCCGGACGCCGAGTTTCGCGGGGAGGGCGGTGAGGTCGAATTTGTCGGCCTGTACTTTGCCGATGCCGGGCAGCATCTGGAGCACCGCCTGTTTGTCGACCACAATCAGCCGCGCTGCAAGTCGCGCGTCACCTATAAGGGTGCGCTGCAGGGCCAGGACGCCCACGCCGTCTGGGTGGGAGACGTCCTCATCCAGGCGCACGCCGAGGGCACCGACACCTACGAGCTCAACCGCAACCTCGTGCTCACCAAGGGGGCGCGCGCCGACTCGGTGCCCAACCTGGAGATCGAGACCGGCGAGATCGAGGGGGCCGGCCACGCCTCGGCCACCGGCCGCTTCGACGACGAGCAGCTCTTCTACCTGATGAGCCGGGGCGTGCCCGAGGACGAGGCCCGCCGTCTGGTGGTGCGCGGCTTCTTCGGGGAACTCATCGACCAGATCGAGGTGCCTGCGGTGCGCGCCCGCCTGATCGCCGCCATCGACGGCGAACTGGAGCTGACCATGGGGGTGTCGTCATGAGCCTGCAGGTCGCCTGTAAGGCCTCGGCCGTCGCCAGTGGTGCGGTGCGGCGCGCGGTGGTGGACAACGTCATGCTGGCCATCGTGCACGCCCCCGACGGCCAGTGGTACGCCCTGGCGGGCCAGTGCTCGCACATGGGCTCCTCCCTGGCCGGCGGAGAGGTGATCGTCGACGGCGACACCTGCCTGCTGAGGTGCCCCGGCCACGGCGCCCTCTTCGACGTTGCCACCGGCAGGCCGACCACCGGTCCCGCCTTCGCCCCCATAGCCACCTATCCCGTAGTCCTCGACGGCGACGCCGTCCTAGTCGATGTAGAAGGAGTCAAGTAATGGCCACCCTGGAGATTCGCGACCTGCACGTCATGGTCGAGACCAAGGAGGGCGACAAGCCCATCCTGCGCGGCGTTGACCTGACGATCAACTCTGGTCAGACGCACGCCATCATGGGCCCCAACGGCTCCGGCAAGTCCACCCTCGCCGCCGCCATCATGGGCCACCCGCGCTACACCGTCACCGCCGGCACGATCCGGCTAGACGGGGCGGACGTGCTGGAGATGAGCGTCGACGAACGCGCCCGCGCCGGCCTCTTCCTGGCCATGCAGTACCCGGTCGAGGTGGCCGGGGTCTCGGTGGCCAACTTCCTGCGCACCGCCAAGACCGCCGTCGCCGGCCAGGCCCCCGCCCTGCGGACATGGGGCAAGGAGGTCAAGACGGCCATGGACAACCTGCGCATCGATGCGGCCTTTGCCGAACGGTCCGTGAACGAGGGCTTCTCCGGCGGGGAGAAGAAGCGGCACGAGATCCTGCAGCTCGAACTGCTGAAGCCGAAGTTCGCCATCCTGGACGAGACCGACTCCGGCCTGGACATCGACGCCCTGCGCGTGGTTTCCGAGGGCGTCAATCGGGCGCTGGAGAACACCGATGTTGGGGTGCTGCTCATCACCCACTACACCCGGATCTTGCGCTACATCAATCCCGACTATGTGCACGTGTTTGTGGACGGGCGCATTGCCGAGGAGGGCGGGCCGGAGCTGGCCGAACGGCTGGAGACCGAGGGATACGTCCGGTACCTGGGCGTCGGCGCTACGATGAACTGATGGACCAGAGCAGCCTGCGCGCGCAGTTCCCCATCCTGGGCGTGCCGGGGCGGGGCGGGCGGGCGCTGAACTACCTGGACACGGCGGCCACGGCCCAGAAGCCCCTGGCGGTGATCGACGCCGAGCTGGAGTTCTACCGCTCGGGCTACGGCCCGGTGCACCGGGGGGCCCACCTGCTGGCCGAGGGCGCCACCGAGGCGTTCGAGGCGGCCCGCGCCGACGTGGCCGCTCTGGTGGGGGCCCGCCCAGACGAGATGGTCTGGACGGCGGGCGCCACGGCCGGGCTCAACCTG
>Ga0082212_10007913_pt1 | contig 13971 bp, 14 predicted proteins | sample TergutNt197P3_FD_71548 | JGI IMG/M metagenome (GOLD analysis project Ga0082212, IMG submission 71548) | Neocapritermes taracua P3 segment gut microbial communities from Petit-Saut dam, French Guiana - Nt197 P3 | ecosystem: Host-associated > Arthropoda: Insects > Digestive system > Gut ... | reverse complement strand
GCGGGACGAGGGGTTAACGGATGAGGGCCAGGGCCAACTGGCTCAGGGTGTTGGCCTGGGCCAGCATGCCCGTGGCCGCCTGGGTGAGGACATTGTTCTTGGTGAACTCGGTCATTTCCCGGGCCACGTCCACATCGGAGATGCGGCTTTCCGAGGCCTGGAGGTTCTCGGCCTGGATCTCCAAATTGGTCATGGTGTTCTCCAACCGGTTCTGGAGGGCGCCGAGGTCGGCCCTGATCTTGTCTTTGACGTCAATGGAATAGTTCAGGGCCCCCAGGGCTTCCTGGGCATTGCTCTGGGTGCGCAGGTCGGCCCCGGCCCAGAGGCCGTTTTCGGCGTTCTGGATCTCCACGAAGCTGAAGCGGTCCAGCCCGTTGATGATGTTATCGTATTCCGAGCCGGGGCCGAACATGCCCGGGAGCTTCAGTTCGCGGGCCGCGGCTATCCACAGGTCGCGCTCCTGGCCCGCGTCCTTGCCGTTGAGGGTCACGTTCCAGACCTGGTTGCCCCCGGTTTCCTTGGTCTGGATGGGCTTCATCTTGCCCCAGACCTCGGCGGCCGTGCTGCCCAGGGTGAAGTTGGTGCCGCCGCTGGTCCAGACGTGCCCTTTATCCCCGGGGGGCAGGCCGCCGGTGCGCTCCACGTTCTCGAAGCCCACATAGGGCCGCCCCTTCTGCATGGCCTGGGAAACGGCGTCGGAGGCGTAGACGTCGCAGGCCAGGAGGTGGTTGTTGTCCCCGCCCTCTTTGGCGAAGACGTAGAGGATGCTTTCGTCATCGTCCAGCATGGCCCAGAACTGGCTGGCCGAGTTGGTGTTGATGGCCTCGGCCAAAGCCCGGGCATTGTAGTCGCCGCCGCCGCCGACGCCCACCAGGTTGATCTGCTTGCTCGAATCCACGTACCCGCCGATGAAGTCCACCTCGGTGGTGTATTCGGGGCCGGTCACCGGGTCGGGGAGACCGGGCAAGGTTCCGTTAAAGCCCTTGACGGCGGCGTTGACCTTGTTGCTCGCATTCTTGAGGGCGTCCGCCAACTGCGCCATGATATCGTCTATGCGCTGGTTGTTTTGCAAATCGAGGGGGACTTGGGTGTAACCCATGGCGTTGCCGATTTGGGCATCGGCAGTCCAGTTTTTGCCGGTGTCGTCAAGCCAGATATTGGCGGTTGTGATGCCGCTGGCATTGGTGCTGATGATTTGCTTGCTGTTGCCGGTGGCCGCGGCGGTGGCCGCGGAGAGCGCAGCGGTGATAGCGGATTTAGCGTCCGCGTAGGAAGTGCCGGCGCTTAGGGTGACGCCCGAAAACAGGTTCAGGATCAGGGCGGAGGCGACCCCCCCCTGGGTTGTCCAGAAGGTGCCGTTGGCGCTGCTGTAAGCGCCGCCTGTGGAGGTGGCCCACCAAAACCCGAACTGCGCGTCAGTGAGAGTGCTGGCGCTCCCAATAATTGCGGCTGACAGTTGAACGGCGGCGCTCTTGAAGTTGGTGCCTAGCGCGGCGCTAAGCGCGGAGTTGAACGCGGTGACAATGGCGCCATAGCCCGCGCTGGCCATGGCATCAGTTATATTAACGCTGACCTGCTTAAAACCAAACAGCGCGGCTAAATCGGCATCGTCCGTCCACCTGCCGGCGGCTCCGGTCCCGCTGGTCCAGATATTCAGAAACACATCGCCGCGCTGCCCGGTATCGATGGCCGCCTGATACACTTGGTCAAGCGTGGTCGCTGAAATCCCGGAGGTGCCGACCGTCACCGCGCTCCAGGCCCCAGCCACGTTCAAAGTACTGAAGTCGAAGAACGGCTTGGTGGCCTCGGCGGAGGTCAGTTTCATGGACTGCAGGGCCAGGTTGTATAGCTGGGCGGAGGTGGTGTAGGCCGAGATGTTGGCGCTGGTGCCGGGAAACGAGCCGTTGGCGAATATAGTGTTGAGCTGCCGCTGTAAATCCGCGGTGGCCTGGGCGGTGGCGTCGGAGATGGAGGCGCTGTTGGGGGGGGCGCCGGGGTCGCCTTTCACCGAGGCGAAGAGGACCAAATCGACATAGTTCATGGCGGTGGCTATGGAGGCGCTGTTGGTGAAGGCCGCTGGGTTGGCCAAATCATCGGTGTACCAGCCGTCAATGCGGGCGCTGAAATTATAAATGGTGGTGTTGGCGGAGCCGCCCGTGGCCTTGATTTCGGAGCCCCAGACATAGGCTTCATCGCCGAAGCAGATGCCCATGGAGGCGCCGTCGTTGATCGCGGCGGCCCCGGCGGCGTTGATTTGGACGCCGACCCGGCTCTGGGTGCCCTGGTTGACCTTGTTGATGAGATCCTGGAGGCTCTCGGAAGAATTGACCGTGTAGCGCCCGGCCAGGTATTTACCGGTCAGGAGCCCCGCGTCGTTATTTTCCGCCCAGTCCCAGTTGTAGCCGTAGGCGAAGCTCTGGCCGTCCTTGAAGCCGGCCGGGCTTTCCAGGGAGCTGAAGCCTGTGCTGCAACAGCCCGGGCCGCCATCCGCGGCCCCGGCGGCGCCCTGGCCCCAGATGTCGTTCTTGGCGTCCCCGCCTATCCTGAGGCCCGTCTGGCTGGTGGCCCGGGCGTCGCCCAGGTTGATGAAGTAATAATCCTCGGCCGCGCTGTTGCCCAGGCCGAAGTGGACCTTCAGGCCCTGGCCCCCGTGCTGGGTGCTGATGGAGCCATCCAGGAGCTTGACCCCGTTGAAGTTGGTGGCGTTGGCGATGCGGTCTATTTCCCGGGCCATGGCCTGGTATTCGGAGTTGATGATCTCCCGCTGGGCCGTGGTGTAGGTGCCGGTGGAGGCCTGCTCGGCCAGTTCCTTCATGCGGATAAGTTTTTCGTCAATGACGGCCAAAGCCCCGTCCGCGGTCTGGATAAGGCTGATGGCGTCGGCCGCGTTCCGGAGGCCCTGCATGGTGGTGGCGATGTCGGCCCGCATCATTTCGCGGATGGCCAGGCCCGCCGCGTCGTCGGCCGCGCTGTTGATCCGGAGGCCCGAGGACAGGCGCTGGATACTGGTGGAGAGATTGCCGTAGGACGTGGCCAGGTTGCGGGCCGCGTTCATGGCCATCATGTTGTGGTTGATGATCAAAGACATAGTTCCCCTTTCTTGAGGTCCCCTGGGGGGATCAGCATCCCTGCTGGTTTTGGCGGGCCGTTGGCCCGGTTTTTATAAATCGTGGGCCACCCTGGCGGCCAGGGCGAAAAAAGAGCGAAATATCCCTGTCCGGCCATAGAGGGTCTGAGGCCGGTTGTTTGGCGTTGGTGGTGGAACTGATTAAGTTGGATTCCCGCTTTTGCAGGAATGACGGAAACCACCCGGCATCCGTCACCCCGGCGAAAGCAGGGGTCCAGGCTTCAGCTTTGTCCGAGTTAGCCGCTGGGCGATCTGGCCCGGGCCGGGCCGGGTCTGGGGTGAGTCATTTGGTTTTCCTAGTCATTTTTATGGGTTAAACCTCAAGTGCCCTGAAAGACCCGCCCGTTGCTGGATGTAGGGCGGGAGTGGTGGCGCTGATTTTCTTATCGACTGATAACTATGTGAAGATAAAAGGTTTTTTTTAACAATAAACTTGAAAGGCGGCTGGAGGGTTTTTAGTTTTTAACTAAAAAGGCCGTTAAAAAATTTAAGACAGGTTTTAAAATATGTGAAGTCGCCTTAGCTTTTGTTCGACCCGGATCGAAGGCTCTACTCCGGGACATTGCCCAGTATAACCCGGGTCAGGCGGCTTTGGGCCTGGCGCTGGAAGCGGCGCAGGAGATCGAGGTCCGTGGGGGGGGCATGGAAGCGGTGGGCGGGGAAGTAGCGGGAGAGGTGGAGGGGGAGATGGCGGTCCAGGCCGGCCACCCAGTCCACCAGGGCGGCGAACTCCTCCGGGTCGTCGCTTAAGCCCGGCACGACCAGGGTGGTGAGTTCCACATGGGCCCCCAGGTCCAAAAGGCCGGCCACCGTGGCCTGGACCGCGGAGAGGGAGCCGCCCAGGCGGCGGTAGGTTTCGGGATTGAAGGTTTTAAGGTCCACATTGGCCGCGGCCACCCGGGGCCCCAGGTCGGCCAGGACGGCCGGGCTCATCAGGCCGTTGGTCACCAGCACCGTGGCCACGCCCGCCTCCTCCAGGGGGGGGGAGGCCTCCAATATGTATTCCGCGGCCAGGGTGGGCTCGTTGTAGGTCCAGGCCACGGCGGAAAGCCCCAGGGCTCGGGTCTCCCGGACCAGTTCCGGGATGGGCAGTTCTTTCAGGGGCGGGGGTTGGTGAGCCCGGGGCGCGGCCAGGCGGTGGTTCTGGCAAAAGGGGCAGGCCATGGTGCAGCCCAAGGTCCCCAGGGAGAGGATGGCCGTGCCGGGCCGCCAATAGTGGAGGGGCTTTTTTTCAATGGGGTCCACGGCCAGGGCGGTGAAGCGGCCCAGGTAGGGCGATTCCAGCTCTTGAGGCCCGCCCCGCCGGGCCCGGCAGACCCCCCACTCCCCGGGGGCCAGGCGGCAGCCGCGGAAGCACAGGCCGCAGACCAGGGCCGGCTCCGGGCCGGGCCCGGCCCGCCACCACCGGGGCTTCATCCAGGGGGCTCCCGGGGTTCCGCTTCGGGGTGGCGGTCCACGCGGAAGCGCTGGAGGGTGAGGTCGCTGAAATCCGTGATCCCGGCTTTTTGGGCGGCGATGGCCACTTGCCGGGCCACGCTGTCCACGCCCGGGAGGTCGGGCAAAAGGAGCCCCCGCCGGGAACCCTGGCTGACGATGACCCCCCAACGGGCCGGGTCCAATTCGCTCTGATCCGAGACCGGCTCGGGCTCGCTTAGGACATCGACGGAAAAAAGCACCCCGGCCAATTCCTCCCGGGTCAGGGGAGGGAAGCGGGGGTCGCGGCTGGCCGCGGCCAGGGCGTTGGCGATTATTTCCCGGCCCAGGTCTTTTTGGGCCGGGTGAATGGTGCCGATGCAGCCGCGCAGGTCGGGATTTTTCAGGGAGACGAAACAGGCCCGGCGGGGCCGCCAGAGGGCCGGGTCGGGGTCGATGTCCAGGGGTTTCGGGGGCGGTTCGCCGGCCAGGGCCCGGGTCACGGCCGCCCGGGCCAGGCGGGGGTAGGCCGGGGTGACGGCGGCCGGGCTCAAGGGGCGTCTTCCCGGGGCCGCCAGAGGGCGTGGCAATAGCCCACGCCGAAGGGGCCCTCATAGGAGATTATTTCCGCCGGGCCCCGGGCCAGGCCCGAGAGGGCCAGGGCCGAGCGGTAGCCGCATTCGCCGATGGCCGCCAGGCGGTCCGGGGTCCACCTGGCGGCCAGGTCCGCCCCGGTCCCGCCCGTGAGGGCGGCCAGGAGTTCGCGGTCGAAGACGGCCCCGTCGGGGTGGTAGCCGGCGGGAGAGTTCGGGGTCAGGCGGTGGGAAAAATCCCCGCTGGCCAAAAGGGCCCCGGTCGTCCGGGGCCGGGCCGGTATTTGAAAAGAGGCCAGGGCCTCGCCCAAGGCCAGGGCCTGGGCCGGAGCCAGGCCGACGGGGTTGGCCAGGACGACCGGGGGCAGCTTGGGCAGGACGCGGCTGAGTAAATAGAGCGGCACCTGGGTGCCGTGGTCGAGGGTCAGGTCCGGGTTGGGGGCCGTGGTCACCGGGAGGCCGGCGGCGGCCAAATGGGCGGCCAGGGCGGCTTGGATCTCCAGGTCCGTGTCCAGGCGCAGCCGCATCCTGGGCGCGCCGAAACGTTTCAGGCTGCCTTCCAATTCCGGGGCGGAATTGAAAAGGAGAGCCCCCGGGTCATAGGGCTGATGGGGGGAGAGGACCAGGATGAAGTCGGTCAGGCCGCCGCCGGGCCGGGCCGCCAGCCTGGTGAGCAGGGTCTTGGACCCGGCCAGGGTGTGGGGGGCGCCGCGTTCGTGGCCCCGTCCGATCTGGGGGAGAATGGCCGGCGGATGCGGCATCAGGGCCGCCCAGCTCCAAATCATGGCGCACCTAACCTTTTTAGGTCAAGGTAGCTTAAAACAGGGGGGGTGTCAAGGCGGGCGGCGGAGGCCGGTCTATTCCCATTCTATGGTGCTGGGCGGCTTGGGCGAGATGTCATAGACGACGCGGTTGACCCCCCGGACCTCGCCCAGGATGCGGCGGGAGATGGTTTCCAGGAGGTCGTGGGGCAGGCGGGCCCAACCGGCGGTCATGGCGTCCACGCTCTCCACGGCCCTGATGGCCACCACATCCTCATAGGTGCGGCCGCCTCCCGTGACGCCCACGGTCTTGATGGGCAGGAGCACGGCGAAGCCCTGCCAGAGGCGGCGGTGGAGCCCGGCGGCCTTAAGCTCGGCCTGGACAATGGCGTCGGCTTGCCTTAGGGTGTCCAGGCGGGTCTTGTCCACCGGGCCCAGGACGCGGATGGCCAGGCCCGGGCCGGGGAAGGGCTGGCGCCAGATAAAGTCCTCCGGGAGGCCCAGCTCCGCGCCCAGGAGGCGCACTTCGTCCTTGAAGAGGTCGCGCAGGGGCTCGACCAGCTTGAGGTTCATCTTTTCCGGCAGGCCCCCCACGTTGTGGTGGCTCTTGACGGCTACGGAAGGGCCTGAGGGGGAGACGGACTCGATGACGTCGGGATAAACAGTGCCCTGGGCCAGAAAGTCGGCCCGGGGCGAAAGCTTGGCCGCCTCGGCCTCGAAAACCTCGATGAAGGTGTGGCCGATGATCTTGCGCTTGCGCTCCGGGTCATCCACCCCGGAGAGGCGTTCGAGAAACAGGTCGGCGGCCTCGACCACGGCGAGGTTGAGGCCGAAGTGCCCGGCCACGGCCCGCACTTCCTCGGTTTCCCCCAGGCGCAACAGGCCGTGGTCCACGAAAAAGCAACGGAGGCGGTCGCCGATGGCCTGGTGCAGAAGCACGGCCACCACCGTGGAATCGACGCCGCCGGACAGGGCGCAGACGACCCGGCCCTGGCCTGTCCTTTGCTTCAGATCGGCCAGGGCCTGTTCCCGGAAGGCGGCCATGTCCCGTTCCGGTTTCAGCCGGGGCTCCCGCGAGTCGATTATGAGCGTCTTGTTTTCAGGCATGGCCGGCCCCTGTTGGTCGTCAGGATTGGCCTATGATAAAGAACCGGGCCGGTAAATGCAAGTTGGCTCTTTACCACCTGGAGCCCAGGACGATAAACCAGATCTCGTTGGTGTCGGGCTTGATATAGCGGCCCACGCTTTTTATTTGAATGATGGAGGAATAGCGCTCCCGGATCGAGTTGCTGTCAGGCAGAAACAAGACGGTCCCGGGGCCTTCCTGGCCGGCGACGCTGAAAAGGAGGGGTTTTTCCGGGGGCAGGGAGGCCAGGAAGTCCAGGTCGTCTTCCAGGGTGTCGACTAGGTTGAGCATCAGAAAGGCGCCGTAGCGTTCATAATCGGCCCGGATGCGGCTGTCGCGCATATCGCCGTAGATGAATTTCCAGCCCGGATAGGCGGCCTTGGCCGTGCTGATGCGCTGGTGATTGCTGTCCACCCCGACATACATCTCCGGCCTCATTCTTTTGGCGGTCATTATGGACACGAAATTGCCGGCCCCGCAGCCCAGGTCGGCCACGTTGTCGATGCCCAAAAGGCCCAGCCGGCCGTAGGCGTTGAGATACAGGCCCGGTTCAAAGGGGGGCGGGGGTTCGGCCGGGGCGCCATCGCGGCCGCTGTCCAGGCCGGCCATGAGCCCGGGGTGGCTCAGGAGGGATTCAGGGGTGTTTAAGAGGTGGTGAGGGTCGAAAGACATGGTCTCTCCTTATACCAGGACGGCCCGCAGGACATGGCAGTCGCAGGGCCCCACGTTGTCCCGGAAGTATTTGAGGGTGTCCGTAAGGTTGTATTTGGCCAGCCGGCCTTCCCGGCGCAGCACCTTGCGGGTCTGGGTGAAATCGCCCAGGCAGCCGCCCTCGGCCCGCATTTCCGCGCGCAGGGCCTCCCGGAAGAAGCTCCAGTCCCCGTGTTCGCCGATGGTCAGGACCAGGGCCGAATCCCCGCGGTCGTCCAGGGCGGCCGGTCCCAGGCCCGGGGATTCCTTGTAATAGAAGGCGTCGTGGAAGCCCTCCAGCACGGTTTCCCGGCCCGTCTCCGGGTCCAGGCCGACCAGTTTATAGCGCAGGCCGCGCCCGTCCTGGCCGTCGAGGAATTTAAGGAAGGAGGCGGTGAATTTCTCCAGCTTGTCGCGGGCGCTGAGGTCGTCGGCCAGGGAGTGGAATTTTATGCCCAGCCACAGGGAATCGATGAAGGACCGCATGGCCCCCATGGTCTCGGATCCGTTTAAAAGATCGCGGGCCCGCTCCGGTTGCCCGGACTGGATATAAACCTGGGCCAGGCGTTTTAAGGCCGGCAGGTCAGCCGGATTGGACTTGAGTATTTTCTGAAGTTCCCGGGCCGCCTTGGCCCATTGGCCGCGCAGGCAGTAAATTTCCACCAGGTTCCCGCGGGCTTCCAGAAAATCACCTTTTATTTCCAGGGCTTGATGCAAAAGGCCTTCGGCGCGGCGGTCATCGCCCTCGGCCAGGGCAATGACCGCCAGGTTGTTCCAGGCCGGGGCGTGGCCCGGGCAGGCTTGGGTGGCGGCCTGGAATTTGGTTTTGGCCTCCGTAAGCAGGCCGGCGCGGAAAAGGTCTTCCCCTTCGGCCACCAGGTCCGGGGGAGGGGCGACTGTTTCTTCTATGATTTGGTTTTCCATGAGCGACCGCCAGGTAATCGGGAATATAAAAACGATCAGGCCAGGGGCAAAATTTTCCCCTGGCCTGAGGTAGGCAATTTTCGGGCCAAGCCGGCCGCCAATCTGAACCGCCGGGGTCTTTAGGGGCCGGGCGGCTTGGAATCAGTCCCGGCCGGAACAACTTCAGCCTGAGAGCCGCCGATGGTTCCCAGGCCGAGTTTGAGGCGCACGCCGGCCGACTTGTATTTTTCTTCTTCAATGAGTTTTTTCAGAACAGACACCTTTTCCACTTCTTCCAGGGAATACTGGCGGCGTTGGGTGTCTGTGCGTTCCGGCTTGAGATATTCGGAAAATTCCTTTTCCCAGTATCTCAAGGTCGTCTTTTTGACTCCGGTCAGTTGGGAAACCTGGTCAATGTTGAGGCTGACCTGGTTCCAGACATTGGTGATGGTCATAACCCACCTTCCACATAGGTCGGAAAACGCCCGTCCACGGGGGAGTCTGCTCCGGGACCGCCGGGGCCGACTGGCCGGGCGGTTTCCTTTGTCATACTCATCGGCGATTGTGGAGAAAAAATGAACTTTTTTTCAGGTTTTGGTTTTTTTCTATAATTTTTTTAGAATAATTCAGGCCGGGCCGCCTAAAAAATATTAACTGGTTGTTTTAGGATATATTGTGGTATAATAAATAGGATAAGCGCCCGGCCACAGGATGCTGGGTCTTAAGCGCCCCGGGGGCCGGGAGTGATTTGCGGCCTTTTGAAAAATAGGCGCGTAATTTGCATATACTCGGGAGGGTTCAGGCCGCCCGGCGGCTCCGGAACCCGTTTTCCAGCTAGTGAACCATCAAGAGGAGGTTTGGTATGGCTAAAGCGCCCGCACCCAAGAAGGAGAAAAACCCCCCTCCGGTGGATGAGGATGATGATATCGACCTTAAAAAAGGCAAGGGCAAAGGCGAAGGCGAGGAGGAAGCGCCCAAAAAGGACGGGGGCAAGCTCAAGCTCATTCTGATTATCGTCGCGGCCGTGATCGTCAGCGGGGGCGGGGCCTTTTTCGCGGCCCTGAAAATCGTGGGCGGTTCCCCTCAGGAGCAGCCGGAGCAGAGACAGAGTTCCGAGGGCCCTGGCGCCGAGGCCGAGCCCGCCATTGAGGCTCCCCAGCACTCCTCCCGCGGTCACGGAGCCCCGCCGGCCGAGTCCGGGGGCCACGGCGGCGGAGGCGGGGGCGGCCACGGCGGCGGAGGCGAGGAAGCCGCGGCCGGGTCGAGCGGCCCGGTCAATATCGAATTCAAGCCCTTCATCGTCAATCTCAACGATTTGGGCGGCCGGCGCATGCTGAAGCTCACCATGAGCGTTGACGCCGATTCCCAGGAATTGGCCGACGAGATCAACGCCAAGATGCCCAAGTTCCGGGACACCATTCTGCTTTTGCTCTCCAGCATCCAGTCCGACGATGTCTCCGGCATGGACGGCAAGCAGCGGCTGAAAAACCAGATGCTCAACCGCATCAACCCCAACCTGACCAGGGGCAAGATCAGGGATTTGTATTTTTCGGAAATAGTGGTGCAATAGCCCCGGCCGGGGCCGAGGCGAGGCTGATATGGCCAAGATATTGTCTCAGGATGAAGTCAACGCCCTGCTCACGGGCATGGGCGTCGGCGATGTGGAAACCGAGACCAACGACGGCGCCAACGCCGACGGGGTCACGAACTACGACCTGACCAACCAGGACCGGATCATCCGCGGCCGGATGCCCACCCTGGAAATAATAAACGACCGCTTCGCCCGTTTTTTCCGCCAGACCATGTCCACGTCCCTACGCAAGGTGGTGGACGTTTCAGCCTTCTCCATAGACATGATCAAGTTCGGCGAGTTCATGCGCAGCCTGCCGGTGCCCACCAGCCTCCACATCTTCAAGGCCGACCCCCTGCGCGGCCACGCCATCATGGTCATTGAAACCAAGCTGGTCTTCAACCTCGTCGACAGCTTCTTCGGCGGCAGCGGGCGCGGCTATATAAAAGTCGAGGGCCGGGATTTCACGCCCATCGAGGCGCGCCTGGTGACCAAGGTGATCAAGATGGCCCTGGAAGACCTGGAGAAGGCCTGGAACCCGGTCCATCCGCTCAACCTCAGCTATGTGCGGGGCGAGACCAACCCCCAGTTCGCCTCCGTGGTCGCGCCCACCGAGGTGGTCATAGTCATCAAATTTGAATTCGAACTCGAGCAGACCGTCGGGTCCCTCATCATCTGCCTGCCCTATTCCACCATCGAGCCCATACGTTCCAAGCTTTACGCCGGGTTCCAGAGCGACCAGTTGGAAGTCGACACCGCCTGGATCAACCGCTTCATCGAGCGGGTCCGCGAAGCCGAGGTCAACATGGTGGTGGAACTGGGCCGGACCATGATAACCGGCGAGGACATCATGAACCTGGCCGTCGGCGATGTCGTCATGCTGCGGCACGACGTGCGGGAACCCCTGGCCATCCAGGTGGAGGGCGTGCCCAAGTTCAAGGTTTACGCCGGCACTTCCCGGGGCCAGAAGGCCGTCCGCGTGGTGGCCGACATACCCCCGAAAGTCTGGGAAGAGTAGTAGGAGCGTTTCATGGCTGATACACCGCCGATTTCCCAAAACGACCTCGATAAACTCATGAGTGATGACGAGGGGCTGGCCCAGGACTGGGGCGACCCCGGCCCGGCCATGGCCCCGCCCGGTGAAAGCGGCCCAGGCGGCTTAAGCGGCGGCCCCCATTCCTTCGGCCCGCCCAGCGGCGCCACCGCCCCGGACGGCACCGCCGCCCGGCCCCTGGACTTCATCCTCGACATCCCCTTGGAGATTTCCGTGGAACTGGGGCGGACCCGCATGGTCATCAACGACCTTCTCCAGCTCGGCCAGGGCTCGGTGGTCGAGTTGAGCAAGCTGGCCGGGGAGCCCCTGGAAATCTTCGTCAACGGCAAACTGGTGGCCCGGGGCGAGGTGGTGGTGGTCAACGAGAAGTTCGGCGTCCGCGTCACCGATATCGTCAGCCCCATGGAGCGGGTCAAGAGCCTGAGTTGACCGGCGGGACGGGCGGCCTTCAGTAAACTTCGGCGAGAAATATGGAGAGGCGGGATCTTTTATGAAGAAATGTCTGTCCGCCCTGGCTCTGGGCCAAACCCTGACCTCCGGCTGGGCCTGGGCCCAGTCCGCTCCGGCCCCGTTCATGTCCGAGTGGCCCGGAGCCAAGGAACTGGCCTGGGCCGGGGCGGCGCTTATCCTGGTTCTGGCCGCCCTGATGCTGCTTTTGAAGGCCCTTCAGCGGATAGGCCGTTTCAAGGCCGGCCGGGGCGGCCTGTTCGAGATGCGCGGCTATCAGCCCCTGGACAACCGCAAATACCTGGCCGCCGTGGCCGTGGACGGCCGGATGCTCATAATCGGGGTCACCCCGGACCGCCTCGTCCCCTTGGGCCAGTGGCCGCTCCTGGAGGAGGAGGCCCTGTTCCGGCCCGACGGGCTTGGCCCGCCACCGGCCGAGGACGCCCCCCCGGACATAAGCGTGGTCGATTCCGGCGAGAGCGGGGCATGAAGAAGCCCCGCTGGCTGATCGCGGCGGTCCTTGCCTTTTGGCTGCTCATGCCGGCCGCCGCGCTCCTGGCCCAGGACGGCTCCATGGTGCCCATCCCCACGGTCAGCCTTTCCCTGGACCAGACCAGCGAACCGGAACGCATAGCCACGGTCATCAACATCCTCTTTTTGATGACCGTCCTGACCCTGGCCCCGTCCCTGCTCATTCTGATGACTTCCTTTGTCCGCATCATTGTGGTTTTCGGCTTTCTCAGGCAGGGCATGGGCACCCAGAATTCGCCGCCCAACCAGGTCATAATCGGCCTGGCCCTGTTCATGACCTTCTACCTCATGGCCCCGGTGTGGAAGGACATCGAGGCCCGGGCCTTCAAGCCCTTCATGGCCAACGAGCTCAGCCAGCGCATGGCCCTGGAGACGGCCCTGGAACCCATCCGCGAATTCATGTTTCTCCAGACCCGGGAAAAAGACCTGGCCCTCTTCATGCAGCTCGCCGGCGAATCCAGGCCCCAGAACAAGAGCGAAGTGCCCACCCTGTCGCTGATCCCGGCCTTCGTGATCTCGGAATTGAAGACGGCCTTTTCCATCGGCTTCATGCTCTATATCCCCTTCGTGGTCATCGACATGGTGGTCGCCTCGGTGCTGTTGTCCATGGGCATGATGATGCTGCCGCCGGTAATGGTGTCCCTGCCGTTCAAGCTCATGCTCTTCGTCCTGGTGGACGGGTGGAATCTCATAGTCGGCTCCCTCATCCGCAGCTTCGGCGACGTGAGCCGGGTGGTGGGCGCCCTGTCCGGAGGCTAGCGCATATGACCCCTGAATTCGTGATCGACTTCTGCCGCCGGGCCATGGAGATGGTGTTGATGCTGGCCCTGCCCATGCTGAGCGTTGGGCTGATCGTGGGTCTGACGGTGAGCATTTTTCAGGCCACCACCTCGATCCAGGAAATGACCCTGCAGTTCATTCCCAAGATCCTGTTCATCTCCGTCACCCTGGTCATCGCCGGACCCTGGATGCTGGAGGAGTTGACGGATTTCGCCAGCCTGGTCATGAGTTCCTTCCCCGAATGGGTCCGGGTGGGAACCGGCGTGGCCAACCAGGGACTCAGCCTGCCCTGAGGCTTTAGGGTTTGGGCGCCCCGATCATCAACGCGGCGGAATTCGCCGCCTTTGTCCTGGTGCTTATCAGGCTGTCGATGCTGGTGGTCCTGGCCCCGGTTTTCGACAACAACAACATTCCGGCCCAGGTCAAGGCCGCCCTGGTGCTGATGGTCACCTTCGTGGTCGCCCCCCGGGTCGAATATACGGCCGACCTGATGCCCATGACCTGGTTCGGCTTCGCCTTCCTGGCCCTGGCCGAGCTTCTGATCGGCCTGTCCCTGGCTATGATGGTGCGGCTGGTCCTGGAGTCGGCCCGCGTGGCCGGGGAATACATAAGCTTTCAAATGGGCATGTCCATGCTCAACTCCATGGACCCCCAGAGCGGCGGGCAGGTGGCCCTCATTTCCATGATGACCAACCTCATAATGACCCTCTTCTTCCTCTACGCCAACGGGCATCTCCTGGTGCTCAAGGCTGTCATCGACAGTTTCCAGGTGGCTCCGCCGGGCCTGTTTCTGGCCTTCGGGCCGGAATATTTCGGCGAGATGATGCGGGCCATGGCCGGCCTCTATGTGCTGGGCCTGAAGATAGCCGCCCCGGTGATAGCCGTGACCTTCTGCTGCAAGGTGGCTTTCGGGGTGGTGGCCAAGGCCATGCCCCAGATGAACATCCTGTTCGTCTCCATGCCGGTCTATATTTTC
>Ga0082212_10007912_pt1 | contig 13972 bp, 12 predicted proteins | sample TergutNt197P3_FD_71548 | JGI IMG/M metagenome (GOLD analysis project Ga0082212, IMG submission 71548) | Neocapritermes taracua P3 segment gut microbial communities from Petit-Saut dam, French Guiana - Nt197 P3 | ecosystem: Host-associated > Arthropoda: Insects > Digestive system > Gut ... | reverse complement strand
ACGCAGGATAATCGTTTGGATGGCAGTCCTGGCCATCCCGGCGGTAATGGCTTGCGAATAATCGTAATGAAGCATTTCTTCAATTACTTCTTTTACAACCGCATTGACTAACCACGGCTGACCGCATGTCTGTTCATCAATATAGGCTATTGCCCCGTCTTCAAACAACTGCCCTGTTTCGTCTGTATGCTGCCGGTAGAGTGATGTGATTTCTTCTTTTGTGAAATTTTTTAGCGTAAACGTTTCGGTAACAATCTTTACCGGCTGTTTTTTTGTCAAATCATGCAATAAAATACTGATTTTTCAGTTATTTGATAGATTGTATGTTCCTATTTATGAACGAGGAAATAAAGAAAAAGCTTTATATGTCGGTCATAACGATATTGCTTATCGCTATGTTCGGTTCGTGCAGCGCCCGGAAAAACACCGGACCAAGCCGTTTCTATCATGCCCTCAATACGCGCTATAACACCTATTTCAACGGGAAGACCTCTTTTGACGAATCGCTTCGCTCGATGAACGACAGCTATAAGGAAAACTATACCGAACAAATTCACATGTATCCCGTCAGTGGAATCTACAAAGGGGAAAAAAACGTTGAGGGCGGTCCTTTCAACCGCGCCATAGAGAAAAGTAATAAGGCAATCAAGTTACATTCGATTAAGGAAAAACCTCCACGCAAATCGGGATGGCAGAACGATCCTAAGCAGGTAAAACAGCAGGCGACGGAAGAGTTCAATCCTTTCATGAAATATTGCTGGTTATTGATTGCCGAGAGCCATTTTTACAACGGAGACTTCCTGACGGCAGCCGTCACTTATTCCTATATTACCCGGCACTTTGCGACCGACCCGACGCTGGTTGCCGAAGCGCGTATCTGGCAGGCGCGCTGCTATACGCAAATGGACTGGTTTTACGAATCAAACAATATACTGAAAAAACTGAACGAATCCGGGATACCTGCCAGTCAGCAAAAAAACTACGACCGCATGTATGCCGAATACCTCATCAGAAGCGAACAGCCGGAAAATGCTATCCCCTATTTGCAAAGCGCCATCAAATCGGAAAACAATAAACGCCAGCGTTCACGGATGCGCTACCTGCTCGGGCAAATCTACCAGTCTGACAATCAAAAAGAAATGGCCTATCAGACCTACGGAAAAGTAGCCTCGTCAAACCCGCCTTATGAAATAGAGTTTGCGTCGCGCATCCGTCAAACCGAAGTCTTTCCGGGCAATAACTATGAAAAAGTGCTCAAGATGCTGCGACGGATGTCGAAAAGTGATAAGAACAAAGATTTTCTGGATCAGGTTTTTTACGCGACAGGTAATGTGTACATGACGCAACTGGATACCGTAAAAGCCATCGACAGTTATGCGCAGGGCATTGAAAAAAGTACGCAGAACGGCATGGACAAGGCGATTTGCCAAATATGCCTGGGCGATATCTACTTTACGCAAAAAGACTATCTCAAGGCGCAACCCTGCTATAGTGGCGCGCTGTCGGGCATCTATAAAGGATATAAGGATTATGAGCGCGTCTCGCGCCTGTCGGAAACGCTGGACGAATTAGTTGTTCATTATGAAGCGGTCCACTTGCAGGATAGCCTGCAGGAACTTGCCCGTATGCCCGAAGAGGAACGTCTGGCTGTCATCGACAAAATAATCGCGCAACTCATCGAAGAAGAAAAAAGAGCGGAAGAAGAAGCGAAAAAAGAAGAATACCTCGCCCAGCAGGCTGCAATGGGTTCGGGTATCAACCAGCGGAATAACATGCCGGTGATGCCTGCTGCCTCAGGCAGTAATGCGTTCTATTTTTATAATTCGCAGGTTGTAGCGCAGGGAAAAACGCAATTCGAAAACAAATGGGGCAAACGAACGCTGGAAGACAACTGGCGCAGAAGGAATAAAAGAACTACCCTGCTCCAGGATGATGATACAGATGTTGCAGCAGCGGCTGGATTAGCGGGAGAAACGAATGACCGGCCCGTTTCGCAACAGTCTTCCCAGAATGAAGCAGACCAAGACCCGAAATCGCGCGAGTATTATCTGCAACAGATACCGTTTGAAGAAGACGAACTGGAAGCTTCCAACATCATCATTTTAGATGGACTGTTCAATATGGGAATGATCTACAAAGACAAACTGGAAGATCTGAAATTGTCAGTCGAAACGTTTGAAGAACTGAATAGCCGTTTCCCCGGCAATAAATACTGCCTCGAATTTTATTATCAGATTTATCTGATGGCGCTACGATATAATGATTCCGAACTGGCTGAAAAATATAAAGCCCTCCTGCTGAATGATTATCCCTACAGCGACTATTCGATCGCTATCTCCGATCCGGATTACGAATATAACATGCGCATGATGGACAGTGTTCAGGATTCGATCTATGAAATGACCTATTCAGGCTATCTTGCAGAAGATACGGCTACCGTACGTCGCAATTATCTGGACTTTAGCGCCACGTATCCGCTTGCCAGGTTAATGCCTAAATTCATGTTTCTGAATGCGCTAACCTATGTACAAGCTGGCGATGCGGAAGGGTTTAAGGAAGCGCTGACGCTTTTGGTCGAAAAATATCCGAATGCAGATGTAACGGAACTTGCCAGTGAAATGTTAAAAGGCTTACTGCGCGGACGTCAATTGGTGCAGGGTAACTTCTCAACAATGACCTGGGACTTCCGCTTTGGAATCAGCCCCGACGGTCAGTTGAGGGGCGACTCTACAATGGCTTTCTCTGTCGAACAGGAAACGCCGCACCGCATGTTACTTATCTACACTACCGGAAGCGTCGACCGTAACCAACTGTTATTTGCTGTTGCAGCCTACAATTTTGCCAACTTCAGGATCAAGGGCTTTGACCTTAACTTCGAAGAAGTTGGCACCTTAACTATCCTAACTGTCAAGGGTTTTGATAATCTCGCCGAGATACTGGGTTATCACCGCATGATTTACGGTGAAAACGGTTATGCGCCTGCAATTGACGATGTTGTCACCTTCTTCCCTTTCTCCGACCAAAATTACGAAATTCTGATGCGCGGAAAAACGCTTGAAGAGTATATGCGGTTCTTTTTAGAGAACTATGGCGAAGCAGCTCCAAATCTTGTTAATCGCTGGCGTATGCGCGTGGATGCCGACAGGCAGGCGCTTGAAAACGAACAGGCCGCTGCTATCCGGAATGAAGAAATCGTTTCAGAACCGGATCAGGCTACCGGACCTGATGTATCTACTGAAAAAACGACTGCCGGTATAGTAGTGGAAACCGAAGTTGAAAAGGCAGATATTGAAACAATTATTGATAAAGCTATCCAACAATTGACCGTTACTGCTAAAGATACGGTTACAGATGTCGATAGAGGCTACAAGGAAGAAGTTGAAGATGAACGCCCTGCCGCAAAAAAAGCAGGCCTCTTTAAAAAACTCTTCAAGCGTGTCAAGGAAACGCAACAGTTCAAAACGATTGAAGAAAGTATAAATACGATTAGAGAATTGTCTGCCGAAAAGGAATCACCTGCTGACACGGTAAGCATTGTTGCGGAAAAACCGCTGGAAAGAATCGACGGCGAGCTAACCTTTGAACAAATTCAGGAAATACGGAAACTCGAAGCCGAAGAAAAGGCCATACAGGATACCGAAACCGCCTTATCAAAAGAAGAAGCGAAAAAGGCAGCCGACGCGCTGAAAGCACAACAGGCGAAAGAACGCGATCAGCTACGCAAGGAAAAAGAAAAAGCACAGCAGGAACGCATCAAACAGCAAAAGAAAGATAGCCGGCAAAAGCAAAAAGACAGTAAGGCAAAGCAGCGGGCAAAAGAAAAGGAACTCAAGGCGTTAAAAAAAGAGAAAGAACGTAAAGCTGCACAGCAGGCGAAAGCGGCAAGTAGTAATAAGTCCTCCAAAAAATGATTATTAATCCATCCTGCGCACCTCGTCGACGCCTTTGACCATATAGATAGATTTGATGATGGCTTGTAACTCCCGGGCTGAATGAACAGAAAAGTGAATCGTACAGTCTACAATCTCGTCCAGGGTGGTTATTGTTAAGTTTGATATGGATAAATTTAACTGTTCGGTAACACAATCGGTCATATCGCGAAGCAAATGTAAACGGTCGACCGCTTTAATCTGGATACATACCGGATAGAGTATCGCCATGTCCTCATTAAAATTCACATCTACAATCGAATCACCCTCGCTGGAAGCAAGCAGGATAGCCTCCGAGCAATTGCGCTTATGAATCGCTATATTCGTATTATCTGTTCGAAAACCAATCACTTCGTCGCCAGGTAATGGATTGCATGTCAGACAACGGCCATAGGGGATTGCTTTCATTTTCCTTATCCATGACTGTATATGATACTTCGCATTGTGGGTCTGTACATAATTTACCCAATCGGCTTTGGGTGTTATTTTTTTATCCGAAACGATTTCCACACGATCGCCACGTCGCAAAATCGTTTTAATAGAACAAAGTTTACCGTTGATCCGCGCACACTGGGCATGGTTTCCGAGGTCGGTATGTATTTCGTAGGCAAAATCCAGTGCAGTGGCACGTTGTGGCAAGATGACGCCATCACCATCCCGTGAGTATACCCGGATGTCGTCATTAAATAAATTGGAAACTACATTTTCAATATACCGCTCTTCCTGAATATCCAGTTCTATTTCCTTTAACTCCTTTTTGAATTTGCTAATCCAGTTTTTAATATTCTGCTCCTTTCTTTCGGCAACACACCCAAGTTTTGAATTTCGTATCATCCGTTCGGAAGAAATATGTACATCTTCCCATCCGCTTTGTACATTCAGCAGCTTGATGTGTAAACTCTGGTAGCCGTTTTCTTTCGGACTGTCAATATAATTGATCATGCTGTTCGGCATTTCCTTGAAGACGTCGGTCAGTATTGAATAGATCTGAAGGCTTCTGTGTTTTTCCGGCATCCAACTGTCATTCGGATAAATAATCCAGATAACATACTTGTTGCCTATATGCTTAAAATCCATTCCCGACCTTTTCATTCTTAGCCATAGACTGTACGGGGTTCTGTAACTTACCTCCAACCGGACAGGTATTTCTTTATCTGTTAATAGTTTACTTATCCTGACGGTAAATTCATCCAACTGGCTTTTATTGTATGCTTTTTCGATTTTCAACAAATTTTCCAATTCCGCATATTCCTGCGGACATCTATATTGCAAACTCAGGTTTTGTAATTCCGTTTTGATGGTGTACAGCCCGAGTTTGTTTGCCAGCGGCGCATAAAAATAGTCTGTTTCGCCAGCAATCCTCATCTGTTTATTTGCATGCAAACTGCTCAACGTACGCATATTATGAAGCCGGTCGGCCAATTTTACAAGTATGGCGCGTATATCATAGTGAACAGAATCAAGTATCTGTTTAAAATTCTCCGATTGCTTTGACTTGCTATTATTTTCTTTCTTTTGCTTGGTTACCACTTTTACCAGGAAAGCGACATCGCTGCCGAATCGCTCCTGAATGTCTTTAACTTTATATTGCGTATCTTCCACTACATCATGCAGCAATGCAGCGATAATCGTATTTGAACCCAATTGTAATTCTTCCCCAATGATACAGGCAACTTCTAACGGATGCGTGATATAAGGTTTACCATCTTGTCGAACATCTGATCCATGCGCCTCGCAGGCAAACAGGAAAGCTTCTTTAATTCTTGTCAGTTCGCCTGACGTCATTCTATCTTCGATGGCCTTGTAAAGATAAGATTCGCGATTACTTATAAAATTTTTAATATCATCCATTGTCTTATATATTAATAATGTAACCATTGATTATATTCGGCTGTAATAGTGTCCACTACCTGCTCCGGAGTAATATGTGAAGTGTCGATAACCAGATTAAAATGGCTTTCATCAGCGCAATCAGCGCCGTATAATTCCAGATACCGCTTATTTTCGCTTTCCTTGCGTGCCACAATATGGCCTGCCGCTTCTTCTATCGAAGCATAATTTTCATTGATTCGCTCATTATCACCCGATATTCTGTGAATGGCAACTGCTAAATCTGTTTTCAAATATACCTTGAATGACTGCGGAATAAAAAACCATGCCAACCGCGAATCAACGATTAAATTGGACGATTCGTTCAACGACTTGAAAATCGAATCGATCTCTCCGTCTATTTCGGGATGTGTTTCTGCGTATTTATTCAATTCCAGCGTTGTCATGTGATGCCTGTTGGCTATCTCACGCTGGATTTTACCGGTATAAATATAGTCGTAATTCAATCTTTCTTTCAATAGATTAGAAACCGTAGATTTCCCGCTTCCCGGATCGCCTGTAATCGTGATGATGGTTGCCATGTTTATTTTTTAATCAAATGATAAATAGGGTTGTAGTCTTGTTTTATCGCTTTCCATAAATTCATTTAACAGTTGCAGGTTTTCCCACCCGGTCAGTTTCCCTTTTTGACGTCTCAACTGCATGATCACCCTTGCCTGGCCGTAACTGATATAGGGATGCCGCGACAACGAATCTTGAGGTAGTATATTGATTCCCAATTTTTTGACAAGCGAAGCGTCGGCTGTGAACCATGGCTGAAGCGCCTGGTAGCGTTCTTCATCAATACCGTATACTTCGCTAAGTTGTGTTACCGAATAATAGCCTCCCAGCAACGCCCGATAGCCGACAATCCGTTTAGCAAACGCGCTTCCGATACCGGGAACTTTTTTTAGTGTCGTTGTATCGGCAGTATTCAGTTCAACAACTGTTCCTTCGGCGAACTTTTCTACGCGCGTATAGGTGGGTTGTGAATAGGATGTCAGTCGATTTACCCGTTCCGAAACGGTTTCCCTTGTGTTTTGCGGTGGAGATTCCTTTTTCTGAACATCATTTGATGTTACGACAGTTTTATTGGCCGCAGGTTCGTCTGATGTGCTTTTATCTGCAATCGCAGGTTCGGTAGTCGCCGGTGTTTCTGAAACATTCCGGTTGTTTAACGATTCATTCACATTCTGTTTATCTGCCGGTTCCGATCTGCCGGTTAAAAATATAATCGTAATGGCAATGACAATGATGGAAAGGAGAACGATTAATCCTGTCCGCTCTCCTTTTGAAAAATAAAATAAATCAAGCCACGACATATATATTTACTATTTTATAAAATTCAACAGACCTAACTCATTCAGGAAAATAAAGCAGATGGCTACCGGAGCAATGTACCTGATCAGGAAACAATAGATCGTAAAGAAATAAAACGGAACGGTCCCCTTATTCGTCAGTTCTGCTTTCAGAATTTTCCTGTCTATACGCCAGCCAACGAAAATACAAATCAACATGCCTCCAAACGGCAGCATTATTTTTGCCGTAATGTAATCCAACAGATCAAAGAAAGTCAGACCAAACAGCGTAACATTTTTTATTGTCCCAAACGAAAGCGAACTTATGCAGGCTAAAATGCAAACGCCAAAGGATACAAGCCATGCCGCGCGCTTTCGCGTAATCTGATGTTCTTCATGCAGATAGGCCGTAGCCACTTCATGAAGCGAAATTGTTGAAGTTAATGCCGCGACAGTCAGTAAAATGAAAAAGATACATGACCACAGATTACTCAAAGGCATTTGACCGAATACATTCGGCAATGTGATGAAGACAAGTTCCGGTCCTGCAGTAGGCGCAATTCCGAAATTAAACACCGCAGGGAAAATCATAATACCGGCCAATAGGGCTAATATGGTGTCAATCGCTGTCACTTCCAATGCAGTTCGCTGAAGTTTTGTCTTATCGCCGAAATACGATGCATATGTGATCATGCAGCCCATTCCGATGCTTAGCGAGAAAAAAGCCTGTCCCATAGCGCTCAGTAATACAGACGAATTGATTTTACTCAAATCGGGACGAAACAGAAAATCAAGCCCCGCCATAGCGCCGGGCAAAGTAAGCGAGCGGATACATAAAACGATCAGCATTACAAACAGCAAAGGCATTAATAATTTGGCTGACCGCTCAATGCCTTTCTTTACACCGGTTGATATGATAAAATGCGTCATCATGATAAAAATCACAACCCACATAATCGGCCTGAATATCCCGGAAGAAAAATTATTAAATTCCATTTCGAATGTTTCCGCGGATTTCCCTCCCAATGAACTTGTCAGCGACTGAAAAAAATATTCGAGCGTCCATCCGGCGATAACAAAGTAAAAACCAAGAATAAAAAATGCGGCGAAAACACCTAAATATCCTATCACAGACCATTTTGTACCCGGCGCCAATACGTGAAAGGCGCCAGCAGCATTTCTTTTTGAGTGTCGTCCGATATAAAATTCAGCAATCATTACCGGCAAGCCTAACATGAGCGCACAGATCAGGTACACAAGCAAGAAGGCGGCGCCTCCGTTTGAGCCTAACTCATAAGGAAATCGCCAGATATTACCCAGTCCGACAGCGCTCCCTACGGTAGCAAAAACTATCCCTATTCGACTGCCAAACGTGGCTCTTTTTTCTCCCGACTGCACCTTATTCATAATTAATTACCCCTCCATCCTTCAAGTGAATGATCCGGTCGGCAAGCGACGCCAGATTCATGTCGTGCGTTACAATTACAAATGTCTGACCCAGTTCTTTCCGCAGTTCGAAAAATAACGCATGAAGTTCCTCTTTATTTTTTGTGTCTAAACTGCCTGACGGTTCGTCGGCTAACACGACAGACGGATTGTTGATCAATGCCCTGGCTACTGCCACGCGTTGTTTTTCGCCGCCCGACAGTTCCGACGGCTTATGATTCATCCTGTCGGTTAGCCGTAAGAAATCCAGTAACTCCTTTGATTTTCTCTCCGCAACATCGTATTTTGCTTTCGCAATCAGCGATGGCATCATCACATTTTCGAGCGCTGTAAATTCGGGCAACAAATGATGAAACTGAAAGACGAAACCAATCTGTTTATTACGGAATGCGGCTCGTTCTTTTTCATTCAGTTTAAACGGATCTATACCATTGACCATAACAGCGCCCGATTGCGGTCGATCGAGGGTGCCGATAATTTGCAGCAGTGTTGTCTTCCCTGCCCCACTCGGCCCTACAATCGCTACAATTTCGTTTGCCTTTATCGACAAATCTATTCCCTTCAATACTTGCAATGACCCAAAACTTTTTGTAATTCCTTTTGTTTCTACCATCACTTTAATAATAATTATTGCGGTACAAAGATAGATAAGGAAACGGTTATCATTTATAACAATGATAACCGTTTCCTGTTATTTATATGCAAAATATTATTCCTTTACAATTTCTAACAAATCAACTTCAAATACAAGAAATTTTCCAGCTTGTGGATGACCCGAACCGGGAGGGCCATATGCTAATTCCTGCCGTACCCAAAACATGTATTTCGAACCAACAGGCATTAATTGTAATCCTTCTGTCCAACCGGGAATAACTCTGCCAACTTCAAATTCAACCGATCCGCCAAATTCATCTGAATTTTGAACTACTTCTCCATTTAAGTATGAAAGAATATAATGCACTTTTACTTTATCTTCGGCAGTAGGTCTTGGACCTGTTCCTTCAGTTATCACTTTATATTGCAAACCGCTTTCAGTAGTAAAGACGCCGCTTTGTTTTCCGTTTTGCGCTAAGAAGTTATCAGCTTCTACATTACTTGCTTCAGATTCAAGCGCTTGAAGATTTTGAAAAAATTCATTAACGAAAGCTCCTGCATCATTCATGTCCATACCCAAAAAGATAGAATCACCTTTTGCGGCATTAACAAAACCTTTGATTAACGCTTCCATATTAATAGGATGTGTAGCAGCGCCCGGAAACTGCTTTGACTGTTGTCTTAAACCGTATCCATAGCTCGCTCCAATAACATAACTCACGCTATCAATATCCTTTTTTAAACTAACCGATTTTCCGGAATCGCACGATGCAAACGCAACTCCAATCATTACCATAGCCGCAATGGCTAAAAAACTTAATTTTTTCATTTTATTTCTATAATTATGTTAAACAATATCTTATCCTTTATTATTTTCATTTATAATCAAGCCGCAAAGGTAATTGTTTTATTTGTAATGTAATATTTTTCGTGCTTTTTTTTTAAAATTTTATCATTTTTCCTTGAAAATTATTATCTTCGCAGCTAAAAATACACAATGAAAAGATTGGTAATTCTTACAGGCGCCGGCATGAGTGCAGAAAGCGGAATATCCACCTTTCGCGATTCGAACGGATTATGGAATAATTATCCGGTTGAGCAGGTCGCAACCCCCGAAGGCTTTGAGGCGAATCCACAATTAGTACTTGACTTCTACAATTACAGGCGCCGCGAACTTCTTACGGTTGAACCAAATGAAGGACACAAAGGACTTGCAAAACTGGAAAAGTTTTTCGAAGTTCATATCATCACACAAAATGTGGATAACCTGCACGAACGCGCCGGTAGTACGCATGTCATCCATTTACACGGTGAACTGATGAAATCCTGTTCTGTAAAGAACAAAGACAGACCATTCGATATATCGCCCGAAAAACCTGATATTCATATAGGAGATACAGCGCCTGACGGCGGCCAGCTTCGTCCCTTTATCGTCTGGTTTGGGGAGGCTGTTCCCAAAATAAATGAAGCGATCGGTTATGTTGAATCGGCGGATATTGTTGTTGTCATCGGGACATCATTGAATGTCTATCCTGCCGCAGGGTTGCTGCATTACATAAGAGACGGTCTGCCTATCTTCTTGATTGACCCAAATCCTGTTAACGCCTATCGATCTGATATTGAATATATTAAAAAAGGAGCATCGGAAGGGGTAAAGATGCTTTCCGAGCGGCTGAAAACGATGAATCGTTTCTGACTGCCCGAAATGCAATTTTTTGTAACAAAAAATATCCTTCATCCGTCTTATTGGTGATAGCGTTTTGAAAGACGCTTCATTAACATTATAAATTATAAAACGTATGAAAAAGATTATTTTTATTACATTATTGGCGGCCATGCTTTGCCAGCCCTGTTTCAGTACAGGAATTGCTGAAATGAACAAAACGCAACAGCGAAATACCGTTGAAGCGTTATTCGCAAATTTTTCTAAAGAGAAAAACATTACACATGTGAAAATCGGCGGTCTTATTATGACATTTGCGCGTGCTTTTACGGATACAAAAGGCGTTTCAGGCGTAGAGGTATTTTCGTTTGAAGAATGTGACGGTCAGGTGAAAGAAAAATTGAACACCGCCATTAAAAATTTGAAAGACAGCGCTTACGAAACGCTTATATCCACCACCCAAGATGGCGAAAACACAAAAATTCTTGTGAAAGTAAAAGACGAATATATCAGCGAGATAGTAATCGTAACAGGTGGAAAAGAACCTGCATTCGTGCGGGTAAAAGGAAAAATAAAGCCGGATGACATGCAGGATGTTGTAAAAAATAATAAATAATTTCCGCTCCGATGACTGCCGAGTATTTCAAACAAGCATACTATTCATTGCATCCCAAGTTGTACAGGGTAGCTTATGCCATTCTTAAAAATACGGAAGATGCCGAAGATATCCTTCAGGATGCTTATTGCAAACTTTGGGATGACCGAAGTAAACTTGTTGAAGTACAAAAGCCGGAAGCCTACTGTGTGACGCTTGTAAAACATTTATGTCTGGATTATTTAAGTTCTCCGAAAATGGCACGAAAAAATGAGTTTATTGACGGTTATGATTTCCCCGACTACGCTACAAATGCAGAAACTGATATGGTAAATAGGGAAACTGTCGAAAAAATAAAATCTTTTATCCAACGTTTGCCTGAAAAACAACAGCGAATACTTGACTTACGCGTATTTTCAGATTGTTCGTCGGAAGAAATAGAACAGATCACAGGCGAAAGTTCCGAAAATGTTAGGGTAATCCTTTCACGCGCAAGAAATACATTGAGAATAAAATTAAAACAAACCTATTATGAATGACGATAAAAAAATAGAACAACTACTTGTTGCTTTTTATAATGGCGAAACAACGCCCGAAGAAGATAAGATATTAGCAGAATTTTTCAGCAGTGAAGATGTGAGCGACAAATGGCATACAGATAGAGATTTGTTCAGCGCCTTATATGATCCAACCCGTATTCCGCTACCGAAAGGTTTGTCAGCAAGATTAGAAATAGCCATCGACAAACATATCACGGAATCAACGAAGAGAAAATCCAATTCTAAAATAAGGAAAATGTATTTAGTCTTCCTAAGCGCAGCGGCTGTTGTATTGCTTTGTATCGGATTATTTTTCAATCCGGAAAAAAATTATAAACAGGACTTCATCGCCGATACCTATACCAATCCGGAAGAAGCGGCCAAGGCGGCAGAACAGGCATTACTGTTTGTTTCTGCCAAACTAAACCAGGGTTTATCGCCTTTGGAAAAAGTAAAAGAAAGTGTAAATAAAACGAATGAAATATTAAATGGCATTTAACAGTTAAACTCTAAAAAAATTATAACAATATGAAAACTAAGTATTTATTATTAACAATTTGGTTGTTCGGGAATAGTTTGATATACGCTCAGAACAACACGTTCAAAAGTCTGTTCGACAAGTATGAGAACGAAGACAATGTGACCATCGTAAGCATTTCAAAGAACATGTTTAACTTAATACCCGGTAACATCAAAACAGGAAACGTGGATATTAAAAATGTTCTTCCAAAAATTGAATCCCTGCTTATCATCACTTCTGAAAAAAGTAGTGTAAAGGAAAAAATGAACGGCGAATTCAAGTCGCTCATTGAAAAAAACAAAAATTATGAAGAACTTATGCGCGTAAAAAGCGATAAGACGAATGTTACTTTCAACATCAGGAAAACAGGCGACCTGATAAATGAGTTGATTATGCTGGTAAACGATGGAGAAGATTTCGTTGCCATTCAGTTATTGGGCAATTTTACGATTGAAGATATTCAAAAGATTGCCAAAGATACGCAGCAAACACAATAAAATCATAGAAAGTAGCGTTTTAATGAAGGATTATGGCATTGAAAACGTATGAGAAAAGATAAAATACTTTGGGCTGACGACGAAATAGATCTGTTAAAACCTCATATTTTCTTTCTGGAAGAAAAGGGATATGAGGTTTTGCCCGTCATAAGCGGTCAGGACGCAATCGATTGTTGTAAAGAACAACCGTTTGACATTATTTTTTTAGATGAAAACATGCCCGGATTGAGCGGTCTTGAAACTTTGGTGCGGATTAAACAGATCAATCCGGATGTTCCTGTTGTCATGGTAACAAAAAGCGAGGAAGAAAGTATTATGAATCAGGCTATCGGTAATAAAATAGCCGATTACCTGATAAAACCGGTCAATCCTAACCAACTGTTTCTTTCCGTAAAAAAAAATATCCATAACAGTAATATTATTACAGAAACTACAACAAGCAATTACCGGCATGAATTTAACAGTATTGGCATTCAGATAAGTGATGCCAATTCTACAGGCGACTGGATGGATATTTATAAGAAAATAATCTATTGGGAACTTACACTTGAGGATGGACAGGCAGAAATGCAGGATTTACTTCGACTTCAAAAAAAGGAGGCCAATCATTTTTTTGGCAAGTTTGTCAGGAAAAACTATTTAGACTGGATACAAAAACCGGAACAAAGACCATTAATGAGTCCTGACCTTTTTAAACACAAAGTTTTTCCATTACTCGACAACGGGGAAAAAATATTTTTTATCCTCATTGACAATTTCCGATTTGACCAGTGGCTTGCTGTAAAAAGTCTGCTTAGCGAAACCTTCACTTTCGAAGAAAACCTTTATTACAGCATACTTCCTACTGCAACTCAATATGCCCGCAATTCAATCTTTTCAGGCCTTATGCCATTGCAAATAGAAAAACTTTTCCCAGAATTATGGATAGACGAAGAAAGTGAAGAAGGTAAAAACATCAATGAAGAACCGCTGATAAGAAAGCAAATAGAAAGATTTAGAAAAAATTATTCGTTTTCCTATCA
>Ga0082212_10007911_pt1 | contig 13972 bp, 7 predicted proteins | sample TergutNt197P3_FD_71548 | JGI IMG/M metagenome (GOLD analysis project Ga0082212, IMG submission 71548) | Neocapritermes taracua P3 segment gut microbial communities from Petit-Saut dam, French Guiana - Nt197 P3 | ecosystem: Host-associated > Arthropoda: Insects > Digestive system > Gut ... | reverse complement strand
TCCGCACGCTCGGGAAATACACGTTGCCCACGCTCCAAACTCCAAACTCCAAACTCCAAACTCTTATAGGGGGTATTTTCCGTTCCATACGACGTCACGGTAGTTATCCGGGTCTGTATCGCCCTCCGTACTGAACAGAAGTATGCGGGAATCCTTGTCTATGCCCGCCTGTTCCCGCAGCTCAGCAAGATCGGCGCTTGTGAGCAGCTCTGTCAGGAAACCCATCGAAGACGCTCCTGATTCACCGGAAATGACCCTCGGGTCGCCGCGCAGCGGCGCGCCCAGCACCCTCATCCCCCGTGCCGCGGCGCTGTCCTCTATAGTCGCGAAATAGGCGCTCTTGTTTTTCAATATCTCCCACGACAGTATGTTCGGTTCCCCGCAGGCAAGCCCGGCCATAATGGTGTCCATATCGCCGGTAACGCTTACGGCTACTCCGTCGCCCCTTAGGACGGAGTTGTAGTGGCAGGCGGCGGCTGTCGGCTCCACAACGAATGTGACAGGGCTGTCCTCGCCGTAGAAATTAGACGCCAGCCCCTGCGCCGAACCCGCGAACGCGCCTACGCCCGCTTGTATCAGCATGTGCGTGGGCGTCACGCCCAGTTCAGTCAACTGCTCGCAGGCCTCCAGCGACATGACCCCGTAACCCTGCATTATCCACCCCGGTATGTCTTCATAACCTTCCCACGCGGTATCCTGCACGATCACGCCTCCCGGCGTTTTTTCCGCGAGAGCGGCGGTGAAGCGTATCGTATCGTCGTAGTTGCTGTCTGTTATATATGCCTCAGCGCCTTCGCGCCTGATGTTCTCCAGGCGGACCTGAGGGCAGCCCTTAGGCATGTAGACGACCGATTTCTGCCCGATCCGGCTTGCCGCCCACGCGACGGCGCGGCCGTGATTTCCGTCTGTGGTCGCGTAGAATGTATAATCACCGAGTTTATCCTTCATACCGGGCGAGATAAGAGTCTGATAATCCAGTTCCCACACCGGGACCCCCACCGTCTGAGCGATGAAGCTCGCAAGGGCAAAGGTGCAGCCGAGAGCCTTAAATGAGTTTAAGCCGAATCTGTATGACTCATCTTTGATATATATGCCGCCAACCCCCATCGCGGCAGCAAGATTGTCCAGCGCCGCCAGAGGGGTAACGGAATACTGCGGGAAACTGCGGTGGAAATCACGCACCTTTTTGATCGTACCGACGTCCATTAGCGACATGTTCTTCGCGCAGTCGGACGCGGGAATGCGGTTTTTGACCCACTTCGTTTTGTTATCCATAGTGACCTCAATCATTCACTTACCGTAACTCTCGTCTCCAATTTTACTCTATAAGAAAACGCTGAATAAATATCTTTACTGAGCACGCCTTTTAGTGTAAAGGGCGGGAAGAATCTTACCCTCGTAAATAGCTGCAAACACTCAATTACAAGATCCTTCACTTTGTTCAGGAAGACAACAGAGTTGATTTTTACAACTCCACTCTCCACTCTCTACTCTCCACTCTCCTCACGTGCAGGAACTGCACGTTGCCCACTCTCCACCCTAGTCAAGCAGTCCGACTCCGGCGTTGAACTCGTCGATCAGCGCATCGATCCGCTCCGTCTGCCCCTGAACAGCTTCGAAGGTCTTATCCTGGCGATACCATTGGTCGTCCAGCTCCGCTGAGCCGCGCCCCTGCTGCTCCACCCAGGTATAGTACTTGAGGTTGTGTATCCTTTTCCGCTCAGTATATGTGAGCTCGATCATGTTATCCGTCCTGACGCCCCGCAGGCTCGCGGCGTAATCCGAAGCTGCGTTCATAGCCGTATACGCGCCCCGATCTTCCCTCAGTTCTTCAATACGGGAATGGTACATGTCAACGGAATCGGTGAGGACTGTCGCGATCACGTCGCGTCCGGTCAGCTCAAAGTACTTCGCGAACTTAATGGAACACAGCATGTTCGATATGCCAGAAATACCCATATAAGACAGATGCCCGACGTCTTCGTCGCTCATACCCAGCTCGCCGGTCAGGAACGCCTTTCCCTCAGGCTCGTTGAACAATCTCAGCAGGGACATCGAATCGTTGTCGTCGATCGCGATCGCCATGTCTGTGTTTCTGACGTTGTGTACCCACGGAATGTGCTTGTCCCCGATACCCTCGATGCGGTGCGCGCCAAAGCCGTTGTTTAAGATCGTCGGGCATTGCAGCGCCTCGCCGACGGCGATTTTTGAGTGCGGATATATCTGCTTCAGATAGTCGCCGCTCCCAAGCGAGCCCGCTGAGCCGGACGTCAGGCATATTCCGGCGAAGTTTCCGTTTGAGCCCTTTATACTCTCATACGCTTCCGCTATGGCGCTTCCCGTTATGTTGTAGTGCCACAGGTAGTTACCCATCTCCTCGAACTGGTTGAATATCATCACGTCGTCGCGCGCAGCACGCAGCTCGTTTGTCTTGTCGAAAATCTCTTTGACGTTGCTTTCAGTCCCCGGCGTGGCAATTACCTCGCCGGCGATCTGCGACAGCCAGTCAAATCGCTCACGGCTCATGCCCTCCGGCAGGATCGCGACCGACTCGCACGCCAGTAGCTTTGAGTTAAACGCGCCGCCCCGGCAATAATTACCTGTCGACGGCCAAACCGCTTTCTGCGCGGTGGAGTTGAACTGTCCCGTTACCAGCCGGGGCGCCAGGCAGCCGAAAGAAGCGCCGACTTTGTGGCAGCCGGTGGGGAAGTACTTTCCGACCATACAGATTATTCTTGCGTCGACCCCCGTCAGCGCGGACGGCAGCTCAATAAAGTTCGGTCCGCCGTACAGCCCGCCGCTTACCTCACGCTCGTTTTTCCATGTTATCCTAAACAGGTTCAGCGGGCTCAGGTCCCATAACCCTATACCCTTAAGTTTTTCCTTGATCGCCGAAGGTACATGCCGTTCGGGATCGCGCATTTGCCTGAAATTCGGGATAATAACATTATTCTCCCGCGCCTTGCGGATATTCAGGTCCAGGATCTCCCTGTTTACAGTCAAATCGATCATTAACTCAACCCTCCAGAAAAATGTAAAATGTATAACGTAAAGTGTAAAGTGAAAACTCCACTCTCCAAACTTCAAACTAGACCTAAGCCTGCTTCCATCAACTGCCATATGCCGTCCGGAAGTCCGGAACCGTCGCGATGGTCGCCGGTGTTTCCGTCTATACGGACGCGCATCGCGCCGTCGTCCAACGGCAGATAACCGGCGTTTTCACTGTTCTCAAAGTCCTCCGCGCAGGAAAATAAAGTGAACTTGTCACGATAAGGGGCTCCGGAATACGGGCAAAACGTTTCACAGTTGCCGCACTCGTTACACATGCCGTCGATATGAATAATCTGCGGCCGGCCGCCGGCGCGCACGGCGATATTCGCGCGGTTAGGGCAGACGTCGACGCAGCACTCGCATAATGTCGCGCATTCCAGGCATCTTTCCGGTTCACAGGGCGCCGCGCCGTCAAAATACAATATTCCCTTTTTATGCTCTGCCGGTTTTCTGTCCGGGTTCACATTCAGATCAGCGAAGCGTTCTTTGGTCAAGCCGGTTATGGCGCCTGAACAGTCGGCCGCGCCTGCGATAGCCTCCGCGACAGTCGCCGGGCCTTTCGCGGCGTCTCCGATAATATAGACGCCCTTAACGCCGGTTTCAAAAGTCCCGTCATTCAGCGTCGCCCTGCCTCTACTGTCCGCGGGTATGCCGAAGCTCTTAATCAGTTCGCTGTCAACAGCGTTGCCTACCGCTGATATGACCGTGTCCGCCGGTATACGGGTGATCTCGCCCGTCGCGGCGGGGCTTCGCCTGCCCGTCGCGTCAGGCGCGCCGAGCTCCATCTTTTCGCAAGTCAGCGCTCCGTTTGAGAAACTGACCGGCGCCAGAAGTTCACAGAACTCCACGCCGTCTTCAAGCGCGGCGCTCAGTTCCTCCGCGTCGGCGGGCATGTACCTCTTCGTGCGGCGATATACCAGCGACACCTTCTTCACACCGGCGACGCGCTTCGCGGCGCGCGCTGTATCCATCGCTGTATTTCCCCCGCCTATGACAACTACGTTTTTACCCGGCTTTGCAGATTCCGGGTCGCTCTTTATCCGCTCAAGAAACTCGACCGCATCGATAGCCGGTCCGCCGTCCAGTTCCAAAGTACCGGGTTTCCATGCGCCGGTGGCAATAATGATAGTCTCAAAGCCTTCGGAGCGCAGCTCGTCAAGGCTTTCAACGCCGCGGTTGAGTCTCATTTCAACACCTGCAGCCAAAACCAGCGCGACGTCGTTGCCGATAGCCGCGTCTCCGATACGAAACGCGGGAATGACGTGCCGCACGATGCCGCCCGGCGAATCACGTTTTTCGAAGACCGTCACGGGTCTACCCGCTTTTCGGAGAAAGTACGCCGCGGACAGCCCGGCGGGACCCGCGCCGACGACGGCGACCTTACCGCCCGGTTCGGGCGAACCGTATGTTACCGGATCTTCGTCCGGTACACTCAATCCACCCGTTACGTGCTCTTCTCCCGTTACGGGCGATTCCCCCTGTTCAGACGCTCTTGATACTTCGCCAATCAACTGCCCGAAAGCTTTTTCCGCCGCTTCAAGTTTTACCGCGCGGATGTCCACGCTGCCCTCATAGAAACTTCTTGTGCATTTATCCGCGCAGCGGCGGGAGCAAATCGTACCGGTAATAAACGGAAGCGGGTTGCGTTCGGTGATGACGCGCAGCGCTTCAAGATACCTGCCCTCCCCGGCCAGGCGCAGATAAGCCGGGATGTCCTGCCCCAGCGGGCATCCGCCCCGGCATGGCGCCGTAAAACAGTCAAGCAGAGGCAACCGTGCTTTCATCTTACGGTCCGGCGGCAGCCCCGCCGGTTTACTGTACACGCGGTCTGACCCGGCGCCGTCAACCAGCGCTTGCAGCTTCTCAGGATCAACGCCCTTAAATGGAAGCGCTTCCGACTCTGCCAGCTCTGTCGCGATCTGGTAAAGCCGCTGGTAGCCGCCCGGTTTCAGCAGCGTCGTCGCGAGCGTGATCGGCCAAATGCCCGCGTCATATACTGAGGCAACGCTCCCGGCGTCGACTCCTCCGGAAAAGCTGATCCGCAGCCGGCCGCCGAAGGCCTTAGTGAGTCGATTCGCGACTTCGGCTGAAAGAGGGAAGAGCGCCCGGCCTGACATGTACATCTCGTCGCCCGGCAGTTCGCCGCCGGTTATCTGTACCGGAAACGTATTTGTAAGCTTGACTCCGAAGGATAGCGAACGGCTGTCCGCCAGAGCCTGCAGCCTTTCGAGCATGGGGACCGCGTCCGCGAACTGCAGGTCGGACTTAAAGTGGTGGTCGTCAAAGGCTATATAGTCAAAGCCGAGGCTGTCAAGCCTGCCGCGCGCGTAATCATAACCGAGCAGCGTCGGGTTGCACTTGATAAACGTGTGCAGGCCTTTCTCCGTCAGCAGATACGACGCGATGCGCTCAATTTCATCCGGCGGACAACCATGCAGGGTCGACAGCGTTATCGACCTGCAGATTTCGGGGCTGATTCCATTAATGTATTCCTCATCGATATTTTTAAAACGCGGCAGGTTCTCCAGCGCCCACTCCCTGCAGATTCTCCATGATTCTGTGTTGACCGCGTTTTTCAGCCCTTCGATGAAAGCGTCTATTTTCTCCGTTTTTATTCCGTCGAGGTCGTAGCCGACGCTCATGTTGAAAACAAAGCCGTCCGTACCTCCGAGCCCAAGCTCCCGGCTGAGCAGCTTAATCGCGAACCATCCCTTGATATATTCGTCCATCGCCTGCGGCACGTACAGTTCTGTCGACCACTCAACGTTATACCCCTCGTCCGCGGCGAGGATGCATGGTTTGGATACGGGCAGGTCGTCGCCGTCCAGCTTTTGAACGGTCTTCAGTTCAAAAAAACGGGCGCCCGCCGCATAGCCCGCCACAATATTCTGAGCGAGCTGCGTATGCGGGCCGGCGGCAGGTCCGAAAGGCAGTTCAGGCGCTTCTCCGAAAAGCTCATAACTCTTGCCTCCCGTGTGCCGGTAAATCTTCTTTATCCCGAAGATCGAGCCTTCAGCTTCGTATTCCGTCAACGCCCGGTCCATCAGGCGCCCGAACGCTATCTGTCTCATTTTATCACTCATCGCCCGGTACCTCTTGACCCTGAGTTGATACGCTTTGCCAGGTCCGCCGCGCGTTCGCGGCACTTCGCCAGGATCGCGCCCGCGTCTATCCCGATCAGTTCGCGGTCCTTCATTTTCACTTTGCCGTCGATGACGGTCGTAATGATGCTGCGACCGCTCATTCCGAACAGCACATGGCTGTCGCAGTTACCCGTCGTCATGGGTGTGAGCGGTTCATAGTCACTGACTACAATATCGGCGGCGGCGCCCGCTTCAAGGACGCCGATCTTTGTCTTAAAGCTGCGTCCGGCCATGGCAGCGTTGTTTTCAAACAGCATTCGCGGAACCTCGCCCCATGCCGCGCCCGGATCGCACAGAACATGTTTATGGATGATGTTTGCCACCTTCTCCGATTCAAACATATCGTTCGTATACCCGTCAGTCCCGAGGCCGAGCAAAATCCCGCGCTTCATCATTTCCATGCAGGGCGGTATGCCGACGGCGTTGCCCATATTGGATTCCGGGTTGTGGACTACCATCGTGTCCGTTTCTTTGATAACGTCCATCTCTGTGCCGTTGACATGGATGCAATGCCCGGTTATGGTGTGTTTGCCCAACAGGTCGTGGTCGTAAAGGCGGTTTATGACTCGCTTGCCGTATTTCCGTAAGCTGTCGTAAACATCGTCCATCCCCTCGGCGACATGGATGTGGAAACCGACGTCTGGCGGCGTGTTTTCACGGCAAAAGTCAACAGTCCGGTCAGACAGGGTAAAAGAAGCGTGCATACCCATCATGCCTTTGACCATGTCTGAGTCGTCTCCACCGGCAAAACGGATAAACTCCGCGTTTTCAGCGACAGCCTCCCGCTTTTTTTCTTCCCCGTCCCTGTCGGACACTTCGTAGCACAGGCTTGTCCTCACTCCAAGTTCCTTTGCGGCTTCGGCTATCGCGAAAAGGCTGCCCCGAATACCGCCGTAGCTTGCGTGGTGGTCGAACACTGTGGTGCACCCGTTTATAATACAGTCGAGGTACGTCGCCATTGCGCTCCAGCGCGTATCTTCAAGCAGCAGATGACGGTCGATGGTCCACCACATACCGTCGAGTATCTCCAGAAAGTTGCGCGGGTTATGCCCCTCTATAGAAAGGCCGCGAGCGAAAGCGCTGTATATATGGTTATGCGCGTTTATCAGTCCGGGCATTATTACTCCGCCCCGGGCGTCTATGAAGTCAGCGTCAGGATATTTCTCCTTCAATCGCGCGGTGTCCCCGACCTCTGTTATCAGCCGCCCGTCAGCGGCGACGCAGCCGTTTTCGATCAGCCGGTTGTTTTCTCCCCTGGTGATCAGTCTCCCGTTTCCGATTAGCAGCATCCGTATCCCTCCATGAATATGGTATTTTCCCGGTATCTCCTTATTGAGCGGGTTATATTTTCACTTTGCCGCGTTTTTGTAAGCAGCAGGCCCGGAATATCAGAAAAGGCCGAACATCCCCATACAGATATTCAGCCCGTGCGCGTAGCACTCCGTTACAGCCGCAATGGTATAAATAATTAAGCAAAATATAACATAATGACGCCGACCCGTCAAGTTTTTCTACGTAGATTATCCCTATAAATTGAATATTTTCACAGTTTCAGTCATGTCAGAGTGAGCGCTTTTATGTTACTTTTGACCCGGATAGTCAACAAATTCCATGTTGTAAGTGAAATAATACTTGACAACGCTCATCCTTGTATTGTATTATACGTTAATGTAACTATTTGTTACTTTTAGTATATAATATGTTACAAATAATGTTGGAACATGAATAGGTACTATATGGAGATCATCAGACAACCGGGTTGCGAGTGGATATTTGAAGAGCTAAGCCGTTCGGGCGCCGGACTTCCGGGCAGGTCCGCAGGGGTTGCCCGCCGCGCCGCGCGAATCGCTTACATGATTGCCGGCGGGGTTCTTGCCGCTCTGGTTTTGGTCCACGTGCCGGCAAGCGCCGCGTCGCGGAGCGTCGCGCAACCGAACAGCGCTGACGAAACTGTTGAACCTTGCGACGATCAGGATTCCGTTACCGAAGCTTTTCCTTTTGTCGCTTTTGATACCGTTCCTGCTGCCAACTTAGTTGCAGCTGCCGGTCCCGCCATCGTTTATATTGCCAGTACTGATCCCGTTATCGTTACTGATCCCGTTTCAGTTAATAGTTCCGTTGCCGAGGCCGGATCAGAGGACGACTCAGTAACTGCGGTTGTGGCCGTCTTAAGGCGCGCCGGCGAAAATACTGTCGCTTATACTGATAATGATTCAGCAGCCTATTCAGAGACTGCTGCCGACGCAGCCTCAGATACGGCGTCCGGCGCTTTGTCAACCGGCGAGTATATCTGGCCCGCTTCCGGGCATCTCACCTCGCTGTTCGGACCGCGCAGCGCGACGGTCGGCTCGACGAACCATCAGGGTATAGACGTATGCGGTGATTACGGACAGCCGATCCGCGCAGCCGACGGCGGGGAAGTCATCGTCTCCGGATGGAGCGAGTCCTACGGGTATGTGGTACAGATAAGGCACGACAACGACGACGTGACGCTCTACTGTCATTGCAAGTCGCTCCTGGTAAGCGTCGGCGAGCTTGTCGCGCAAGGTCAGGAAATAGCGTTCATGGGCAGCACCGGAGTCGCTACCGGCACGCATTTGCATTTTGAGCTGATTGTCGGCGGCAGGCGCGTCAATCCTCTGCACTACCTTCCCCAGGATTTGGAGGAATGGCAAGTTTGGCGGTAGGTTGTAATACATTACATAATGTAGGCGGAAAGTTTATGTAAAACTCCATACTGAACGCGTTCGCGCTGATGTATATTATTTATGTATTGCTGCGCAGTCAGCCCGGACAGGGCTGCCGCTATAACGCATAAGCGCTATACCGAAAGGATGATTAGAATGTTATACGGGTATAATGGAAAAGTCCTCATGGTCGATCTTACCGAAAGGACTTTTGAAACGCGCGACCTTGATCCCGAATGGGCGTATTACTTCATCGGGGGCGCGACCCTCGGCGCAAGATTTCTCCTGGACCTCATGCCTCCGAAAACACCTGTTTTCGCGCCGGAGAGCGTTCTCGGTTTCGTCGGCGCGCCGCTTAACGGTACGAAAGCGCTGCTCGGCGCGAGATTTACAGTCGTCAGCAAGTCGCCGGTAAATGACTTCTGGAACGACACCAACTGCGGAGGTTCTTTCGGACCCGCGCTGCGCAAGTCCGGTTATGACGCGGTGTTTTTTACAGGTATCTCCGAAAAACCCGTATATCTCCTGCTCGACGACGGCAAACCCGAACTCCGGGACGCCTCCGCTATATGGGGCAAGACCACTGTCGCGTCCGAAAGCATTCTGAAGGAGGAGCTGGGCGACAAGATTAGCGTGGCGCAGATCGGGCCGGGCGGCGAGCACATGTCCTATATGGCCGCGATAATAAACGACACGCATCGCGCGGCGGGACGCGGCGGAACAGGCGCCGTTATGGGATCGAAAAAACTCAAGGCATTCGTCTGCAGGGGCGGGAAAGCCGAAGTGAATGTCAAGGACGACGCGGCGCTTGTCGCTTGCAACAAAGAATGCATCGATCACGGTTCCCCCGGGGGCATGGGCGAAGGCATAGTAGCACAGTTCAAGACGCTGGGGACTTCCGCGGAATACGACTCCTGCGTCATGATGGCCGACGCGCCGATCAAGAACTGGAGCGGAGCGCCGGAGGCAGACATCACCGAGGAGCAGGCGGTCGCGCTCGCCGGTCGCACAACAGACCCGAAGTACAGAGTCAAAAACTTAGGCTGCGCCAACTGCTATATCAAGTGCGGCGCGCAGTATAAGCTGGATCACGCGAAGTATAAGAACGATCACGCGACGCGTCCGGAATACGAGTCGCTCGGCGCGTTCGGGAGCATGATGCTTAACAGTGATTCCGATACGGCTGTCATTCTCAACATGTTCTGTAACGAGTATGGCTATGACACACTATCTTTCGGCGGCACGATATCATGGCTCATGGACTGCTATAACAGAGGGATATTTACTATCGACGAACTTGACGGAATCGATCTGAAATGGGGCGATTCCAACGCCATCATCGCGATAGCGGAACGAATCTGTAATTATGAGGGAATAGGCGTGCAGCTCAACCTCGCGTCACAGGGCGCGTCGCGCGCTCTCGGCAAGGGAGGGGAATGCCTTGTCACAGCCAGCGGCATCGAGCTCCCGATGCACGGCTCGCGCTACAACCCCGGTCTGGCGCGCATTTTCCAGTACGATCCCTCTCCCGGCAGGCATATCAAGGGCGGGCGAGGGGTTCCGTTCGGGCATAATCCTCCTGCCGTAAAGTATGACTATGAAGATACAGGAGCCGCCGACGCGGCGGGCCTTCTCGAATGGGAGTTGACTGATTCATCCGGTATCTGCGGGTTCGGGAACTTCCTGCTGGCGCCGTGGATATCGATAAAGATGGTCAACGCCATAACCGGCTTTGGCTATACTCAGGAGCAGATGACTCAATTTTCATACCGCTCGTTTACAATACGCCACGCGTTCAATCTCCGTGAAGGATACCGAAGGAACGATTTTAAAATATCGGACAGGGCAGTCGGCAAGCCGCCGCTTCAGGCGGGGCCGCTGAAGGACATTACCGTAGAACACGAGAAGCTCGCAGATAATTTCTACGGATTCCTCGGTTGGGATATAGAAACCGCCGTCCCTCCCAGAGATTTTCTTGAAGGGCTCGGCGGACTTGAATGCGTCATCGACGCGCTGTATAACGCCTGATACTAAACACGCGACAGCAAGGGATGGTATCATCTGCTTTGCAACCTCCGCGCACAACTCCCGGCGCACAAATGGAGGGGCAAGTTGTCACAATGATAACTTGCCCCTCCTGCAGTTCTTTAGTGGATAACTATTCCGCTATCTGCGAATCGGACCGCCCTCGTTAAATATTCCGGAGACTTGAGTTGCCGGCAGTCAGGGCGCCCAGCCACGCCGCCACGTCCTGACGCTTCTCGACAGGGAGTTTCTTCATCAGGCTGCGGATATGCTTTCTGACTGTTTCTTCTGAAAGGAACAACTCGTCGGCAATAGCGTCGATACCCATATCGGCGCGTATACAGCGTAACATGTCGGCTTCCCTGCTCGTCAGCTTATACTCGTGCAACACGGCGGCGATCGTCGGGTCCGGGTCAGCCATGCCGACCACTTTCTCACGTATCACCTTGATGCTCAGCCCGACTTCTTCGGCGCTCATGTGAAGCTTGCGGGCTATATCGCCCTTCGTTATACCTTCCGTCAGCAGTAGGGCGACTTCCTGTTCCTGCACTGTGAGCTCCGGGTCCGCGCCGCTCCTCCGAAGCTGCTTTACCTTCATCGAGCCTTGTAAACTTCTCACCATCGCCGCCCCGTCCGCGCATTCGGGTTTGGACTGCGCGTACTTATCATAGAGGCTGAACGACTCACGGAAAGCCTCCTCCGCTTCCCCGAAACGCCGGGTCTCCATGTAAACCTCGCCAATGTTTCTGTAGCACCACGCAATGATCGGCTCAAAGAAGTCGGGGCTGCCCGCGGCGAGTTTCTTTACTATTCCCAATGCGCTGCGAAACATTTCTTCAGCTTGCGGATAGCGTTTGGTTCTGAAGAAAAGGTTACCGAAATCGTGATATGTGTTAGCCAAATTAAAGTCATGCTTTTCCGGATTCTCTTCAGCGAGCCTCTTATTTATTTCCAGCGCGGCAGCGGCTTGCGCTTCAGCCTCTTCATAGCGTTCAAGTTCCATATAAACGTCACAGAGGCTCGATATACACACCGGTATGTACCACTCGTTCGATTCCGGGTCATTTACAGAGAGTTTTTTGAATATTTCGATCGCTCTCAGCGAGTATTCCATAGATTCTTCATACCTGCACATTTTCTTGTATAAATTGCCTATGTTCAAGTAAGTACTCGCGAGATACTCTTCATCAATGCCTCCGTTACGTGACGCCAGAATGACGCGTTTACTCAAGGCAAGCTCGTTTGATTCGGAGGCTTCATCATAGCGCATACACGAATCATATAATAGCCCCAGATTATGGTATGCAACGCCGATCGACCTGTCAATGTCTTCCCTGTCGCCATCGTATCTATTGTCGTCAGACATTTTGTTCAGCAGATTCAGACTGAGCTTCAGGTTTGCCTCTGCCTCCGACGCTTGCGCAAGATGCGCGTATATTCTTCCGAGCAAGGTATACGCTCTCACCTTATCAATATCAGGCGTGCCTGCTCCTTTGTCTTCGTAATAGCGCGTCAGTCTCACGCCATGTTCAACGGCGTCGTCGTATTTAAACATCGTAGCAAGATACTTAGTGTACTCCTCGAGTGCTTTGCGAGGAAGATCGTATTTTTCCTCAAGCCGAACTGCTTCTTTGTAACACGCTTCCACGCCTTCATTGTCGAGCAGCGCAGCGTTCATATCTTTCAGTTGGAGAAGCTCGTTGACGTTGATTTGCGCTTCTTTCGCGTATCTGTCCGCAACATCTTCGCGATGGCGGCTTTCTTCAACTATCGAGTAGAAATCAAGTACGTCGCGCGCTTCGGCGATGAGCCCGCGTTCCGCCAGCCGGTATGCTTCCGCCTGCCTTTTTGTGAGTTTACCTCTCGAGGTCTGTTCGTACATACCCTCGATCATGTGATAGAGCTGAAGCTCGACGTTTTTGACCTCCGCAATCGCCTCGCCGCGCTGCCGTGCGACTTCCGCGTATTCTTCATACGCCGCGTTGTCGTTTGGGTTTTCAAGATAACGCGCTTTTGCTTCTATATAATGGTTTTCCAACTCGGCTCTGTTTTGCTTCAGATTCTGCAGGTTCTCATAACCAGATACGGTCTCCACGTTGTCAAGCGCCAGCAGCGCGTCGCTTCCCTGCCACGCTTTACCGTCCGCGAGCCGTATGTCCACGCCGTCGAGGTCGAGTTGCTTGATTTGCATAAGTATGCCAAATTTGAGTGTGTCTATATGCGTGTAATAGTTAGTGATCAGAGAATAATCGATTGTGGATGTGGCGGGCGTGGATGACGGGGCCAAAGTGGCGGACGTGGATGACGGGGCCAACGTGGCAGACGTGGATGACGGGGCCAACGTGGCAGACGGGGTTGACGTCTTGCGCGCTCCTGAGTCATTGATGTATAAAAAGACTTTCGGTTTGCCGGTCTTGTTGTAGCTGGTCTGCGTGGCTTTCAAGAGTTCGTGGAATCTTTGAGTTCCGGGGCGCGAGGCACTGTCCGCTTGGGTCAAAAAGAATGCCAGGTCGATATCCTCCGGCCACGGCGCAATGGCGTCAGCGGTGTACTCGCCGCCCGGGCTAACGTTGCGCGCTGCGTTGGCGGCGCCTGAGGCATAGTTGGATCCGATTCCGCCCGCGGCTGCTGCGTTATCGTCGGTGAAAAGGACAAAGTAATGCTCCCTGTCAAGATAGCAGTCGTTCATTCGCCTTATAAAGGACTCGAGCTCGTACACGTCTAATTTGAACTCGTTCCTATCCGCAAATAGGAGTATTCTGGTCTTTCTCATATCAATTATCCTTAAATGGTCTTCCGCGAATCAAAGAATCTGCACTTCCACGCCTCCGCTCAGCATGGAGTCGAGCAGCGAAAACTCACGGCGGATCTCTCTTGCCTTGTCATGCCGGTCGCCTGTAATGCGGAGCGTTACGTCGCTTTTATTCAGTCCTCTTTCTGTGATCGTGTACAGGAGTTCCCACGTATAGTCATACATACTTACCTTGTAGTTGACTCTTCCGTGTTTCACGTCGCTTAATAACAGGCTGCCGTTTTGCAGCTCAACGATATCATATATCGTGTTCA
>Ga0082212_10007910_pt1 | contig 13972 bp, 13 predicted proteins | sample TergutNt197P3_FD_71548 | JGI IMG/M metagenome (GOLD analysis project Ga0082212, IMG submission 71548) | Neocapritermes taracua P3 segment gut microbial communities from Petit-Saut dam, French Guiana - Nt197 P3 | ecosystem: Host-associated > Arthropoda: Insects > Digestive system > Gut ... | reverse complement strand
TAACAGTTAATGTGATGCGGTACAACTCAACAATTAATGCGATGTATGGAAACTCAACAGTTAATGAGATGTGGGACAACTCAACAGTTAATAAGATGTATAACAACTCAACAGTTAGAGAGATGTGGGACAACTCAACAGTTAATAAGATGTATGACAACTCAACAGTTAATAAGATGTATAGCAACTCAACAGTTAATAAGATGTATAACAACTCAACAGTTAATCAGATGTATGACAACTCAACAGTTAATAAGATGTATAACAACTCAACAGTTAATGAGATGTATAGCAACTCAACAGTTAATAAGATGTATAACAATTCAATAAGCAGGAAATTTGATTATGATAAAGTTAAATTCATAATTTACGTTGCAGAAAATGCAACAGTAAAAACACATAAAAACAAGGAGGAAGACGAATGAAAAATTCTTGGAAATAATGAAAATAAAGATAGAGAAGATTGTAGGGAAAGGGATTATGAAGTACTACTATAAGATATTTGAGTTAACTGCAGTTAGCATAATGGCATTGTTTATATTATGGCTATTTATTAGGGCCTTATTAATGATATGGCATAAAGGGTTTTAGTTAGGAGGAGTTTATGATAAGTAAAGAGGTTGAATTGCTAAAAAGGAAATTAGAATTATATAATATGTGTCTAATAGAAGTAAAAAAACAAGAAAACCAGATTACTATCATAGAAACTAAGATGTTAGGTCTACCTAAAATATCTAAAATGGGTGTAAAAAGCTCTGTTCATACTTCTATGGAGGAGTGGCTAACAATTAAGGACGGAGCAGTTAAGGAACTAGAAAGTATGAGTGAGTATTGGATAATTAAGGAAGTTAACGCCTATCTTAGATGTCTAGGTAGCAATGAAAAAGAGCTTATTAGAGATAAGTTTTTTTTAATGAAGACATATAAACAGCTTGAAAAAAAATACGGTTATACGGCTCAAAATCTCAACTACAATGTGGATAAGATAATAGAAAAAATGATAGAGGAGACATAAAAAAAGAACGATTACTCGTCCTTTAATTCTAATATTCGTTGCTCAGCTGTTTCTTTAATATTAATTACCTGTTGATTAGGTTGATTAGATGATATATAATGTAATTAATTTCTACTATTGTAGATAAAAAAGATTGAGCTTCTAGCTTGATTTGTACAGAAAGCCCTTTTATTGCACTAACAGGGCTTTTTACTTATAAAACAAATAGCAATTCATCACAAATTTCTTTAATGTCTTCACATAAATCATAATTTTCGCCCCAACCTTGAAAACCATCATAGTTGTCATAATTATCACTATTAATAATCAAAGCTACATCTTTGATAATTAAAAAAGCTGTTATTAGATTGTTAGTACAAGATATCATAGTGTCGTGTTTATCCATTTTGCACTTCCTCCTTATGCGTATTTAATATTGCTTTTTTAGATGAATAGATTATGAATTTAACTTTATCATAATCAAATTTCCTGCTTATTGAATTGTTATACATCTTATTAACTGTTGAGTTGTCATACATCTGATTAACTGTTGAGTTGTTATACATCACATTAACTGTTGAGTTTCCATACATCGCATTAATTGTTGAGTTGTACCGCATCACATTAACTGTTGAGTTGTCATACATCTGATTAACTGTTGAGTTGTCATACATCTGATTAACTGTTGAGTTGTCACGCATCTCAGCCACGCTGGAGTTGTCCCACATCCAAGCCACGCTGGAGTTGCCGAACAATTCAACTTTTGCATCTTTTTTTAGAATTACGTTAGTGCAGTCTTTTAAGTAGTAATACTCCCCACAAAGTTCTAAATTGTCTTTTCCTGTTAAGTAATATTTACCTACCCATTCCTTAACTGCATCACGCATCCTTTTTTCATCGTAATCTTTAACAAACCAGTCCGGTCTAATATCTTGATCAATTACAAATCTCCAAGTGTCTACATTACTAAATCTATCGTCATCATAGGGAATAAGCTCAGCTCTAACAAATTTTAGTTTTGCGTTTTCTACAGTATCATCAATTCCTAATTCTTCTAATAAAGCACTATGACTGTCTTCCATAGACATATAAATCTTATCTTCTAATATAATCGCTGATTTAAATTGGCACATTTTTCTTTTCCTTTCTCCTTTAAAACGGTAAATCTTCATTACTTGGGTCAAAAGCATCCATAGTGAAGGTATCTTCTGAACCTTGACCTTCTTCATAACTAACATCACTTTCATAATTAGGCATACCATAATCATTACGATTAGTATTATTTGATTTAGGGTCTAAAAACTGTACTGAGTCAGCTACTACTTCCGTCACATAAATACGAGTTCCTTCTTTGTCGTAGTTACGGGTTTGAATTCTTCCTTCTACGCCGATTAATGAACCTTTGTGTAAATACTGAGCCATCAATTCTGCAGTTTTATTCCAAGCTACACAATTGACAAAATCCGTTTGGGGCTCAGCTCCGCTAGCCACACGACGATTAACTGCCACAAAAAAGCTGACAACTGAAGTTCCGGAAGCTGTTTTTCTTAATTCTACATCTTTTGTAAGTCGTCCTATTAAGAGAACTCTATTCATAGTTTTATCCTTCTTCGTCTAATTTGACTGCTAAATTACGAATACAATCACCTTCAATCCTAAATATTCGATCAAATTCTCTGATTGTCTCGGATTTAGCTTCAATAGTTATTACTATGTAATAACCTTTAGTCATGTTGTTAATGGGATAAGCAAATTCTCTAACGCCCCATTCGTTAACATCGATAATCTTACCTTCATCGCTAGTAATAATATCGTGAAGTTTCGTAATTAAGGCATTACGATCTTCATCACTTAACGAAGCGTCGAGAATGTACATAATTTCATACTTTCTCATATTTTCCTCCTTTTGGTTTAAACAGGCTTTTCAGCCAAGGAATACTAACACCCGTGTCAGTATAATACCAAAAAGGTAGTGAAAATTCAACAATTTTACCAGATATCACAAGAGTTTCACATTTCTTAAATTTACTTATTTTTAAAATAAACTACCCATTAATACCTCTTTCTTTATATATTTAGCTATTGTAAATTCGCTATTTTTTTATTACAATCTATCTATGAAAACACTAACATTATTAAGTAGGTTTTTGTTAAGTTTCTTATTGCTTATTTCTTTAATCTCGCCGATAAAACCTATTTCAGCTGAAGACCCACCTGAAGAACCTATAATTATTGAAATTGATGAAATAATCGTCAAATTTGATAATGAAGAATTTACTTTTGATATGTTATATCAAAACCTACAATTAACACCGATTATTCAAAACATTGAAGGTGATTATAGTCTGGTTTACTCTAGTACTAATCCAGAAATAGCTGATGTAGATTCCAACGGTTTAGTTACTTCCTTGGATTACGGTGAAACTACTATCACTTTAGTCGTTAATGGTGAATATTCAGCTCAGTGCTTAGTTAAAGTTAACCTAAATGAAGAAAACTTACAAACAGTTACCTTAGTAAAACCTGCTAAAGTGACAAACTTAATATTAAGTGGGAATACTGTAAGTGATAGTTATACCCAACTTCAAATTGATTTTAGTATCCTATCTGATGTTGTTGGTTATCAAATATATCGTTCCACAAAAAAAAGTAGTGGCTTTAAACTTGTTGGTTACGCCTATTCTAATTCTTTTTTGGATACCAATTTAAAAGCGGGAGTTAAATATTACTACAAGGTTCGTGGGTTTAATAGTAATGGAAGTACGACTGTTTACGGGGCTTATAGTAGCGTAGTTAGTAAAAAAACCGTAGCTATCCCTATTAGTAAAGTTGCTAAATTAACTAAATTTACTTATTCCACTAGTGTTAGACTTGATTTTGCTGAAGTGAGCGACGCGACTGGTTATCAAATATATCGTTCAAGCAAAAAAAATGGTAAATATAAGAAAGTAGTAACTACCTCTACAAACAGTGGTATTAATAGTAGTTTAACAAATGGAAAAAACTATTATTATAAGGTTAGAGCTTATCGAGTACACAATGGAGTTACTTATTATGGTTCTTTTTCTGCAAAACTTAAAGCTAAACCTACAAGAATTGTTAAATATAAGAATAATTTTAATTCTTCTACTGTGGTCTCTACTTCTAAAAGTTTAGCTACTAAATTTCCGGATTTAATTAAGTATAAAGGAATCATCGGTAAATCCGTTAAAGGAAAAGATATTCCTTACTTCACGGTAGGTAATGGTCCACAAGTTGCTTTGTTAGTTGGTGGCATGCATGCCAGGGAACACTTAGGGACTAATTTTATCTTTAGAACAATTGAAGATTATGCTGTTTATTATACTAATGGAAAAAAATACAGTAATTATGATATGCAAGTTCTCTTTAGCAAATATACTATTTATGTTGTACCAAATTGTAATCCTGATGGTTTAGATATAGTTACTAAAAATGCTAAACCAACAGTAAGCACAGGATTAGGTAAAAATCATGTTAATTATAAAAATAATGCTCGGGGAGTTAATTTAAATCGTAACTTTGATTATCTTTGGTTAGAAGGTAAGAGTAAATCTAATGTAAATAAACCTAACATAGCTTCCTATTATGGTCCTGCTGCCGCTAGTGAACCAGAAACTCAAGCTTTAGTAAATCTTTGTGATACTCATAATTTTGCCTTTATGTTATCTATGCATCATATGGGTAATGTTGTGTATTATGGCAACCCTAAAAATCTTAGTTATACAAAATCTCCAGGAAGTAATCATTATGAACTTGCCAAAGCTATTAAAAGTGCGGCAGGTTTTGGTTTAGCTAAAATTGACTCGATGTCTTTGACTCTTTATGCCGGTTGTTTTGAAGACTGGTTTACCGATCGTTATCGTAAACCTGGTTTCTGTATTGAATTAGTGCCTAGTAAAGCTGCCAAGTATATGAAACCAACCTCAAAGAAGGGTAATAATAAGTTTAACACCTTAACTAATTGGAGTTCTTCTCGTTACTTATTAGCTGCCGCTATGGCTTATGAATTTAAATAAACTATTGAGGTAGGTCTTCAATAGTTGTGATTTTAATATTCTTATTTGATCCCTCTACTGTTCTCACCTTAACTGTAGAGAATTTTTCCACAACACCAGCATCATCTGTACCTGCAAAACCAGACGCAAAAGCCTTTTTATAACAATCGATAATTAAATCAGTGGAAAAGGCTTGAGGGGTTTGAACTTGATATAGAAGACTACGAGTTAAGGTTTCCTTAACTTCATTATCTATAACTACTTTGATAGTATCCTTAACAGGAATAGTTGGTATTACTGCTTCATATTTTAGAGCAGCTTTTTTTATTCTTTTTAAACAATCATTATCTAAATAGGGGCGAGCCCCATCATGTATTAATACTTTATTTTGGGAAACAGCCATTAATCCATTAAATACACTCTCAGCTCTACTTTCTCCCCCAGAGACAAAAACTACATTACCACCAGGATAGATATTGATACAACGTTGATACTCACCAGCACTAACAACTACTACAATTTCTACACAATCGTCATCTTGGGCAAAAACCGAAATAGTTTTTTCTAAGACTGTTTGATTTTCACTGAGTTGGAAAAAAACCTTATTGTAACCTAATCCCATTCTTTGGCCTTTTCCCGCAGCTACTACTAGAGCTGTATATTTCATAGATTTTCCTTTTCTTCATTATAAAGTAAAGCTTCAATAAAGAAAATATTTTCTTTTTTTATTATTAAATATAATTTTCTTAATTTATTTCGTGTTTTTTATGCCAAAGAAAATAATAATATTATATAATCTAAATGGAAGAAGTTTTTTTTGGTTTTTATTTACCGTCGTTCAACATCAAGGTATAATCTTTGTTGAACTGTTTTATTAGCACTATTAGGAGAAATAATATGTATACTCAGGTTACTATCAATAAATTAAATCAAGATATAGAAAAGTATTTTCCTCATCTATATCCAATTAAAACCGAGTATCATATAATTCATTCTGGTGTCTCTCGTTTGGTTATGTTAGATCGTTATTCCCAAAAAGATCGTGGTTTAATTAGTTTAGGTATTAATGACCTGGTATTAGCAGTTACTAAAGATGATCCTAAGTACCCAGCTCGAGGTATTGGCATAATTAAGGAATTAGATTTTGATAAAGAAATAGCTACCATTGAAATAGAAGAAGAGTGGCGAGCGCCTTTAGAAAATGAAGAAGAAGCGACTACAGGAATTATCAAAAGAGAATTTAAAGAAATTGATAAACCTTTAGAGGTATTCTATGAACAAATAGCTTTGAGAGTAGCTGCTTCTCTAGCTAGTCCAGAAACAAATGATGCGGCTAAATCCCTTTATACAGAAAAGTTCTTTGAACAACTGAAGGATTTAAATATTATTCCAGCAGGAAGAGTTTTATTTGGGGCAGGAAGTGGAACACAAGTTACCTACTTTAATTGTTTTGTCATGCCTTTTGTCCATGATTCTCGCAGTGGTATCTCTGATCATCGTAAGGAAGTAATGGAAATAATGTCTCGTGGTGGTGGTGTTGGTACCAATGGATCAACCTTAAGGCCTAAATCAGCTCCTGCTAAAGGAGTTGGTGGGAAAAGCAGTGGAGCAGTTAGTTGGCTTAATGATATAGCTAATTTAACTCATCTCGTAGAACAAGGTGGAAGTCGCCGTGGCGCCCAAATGATTATGTTAGCTGATTGGCACCCAGATATTATTGAATTTATCATCTCCAAAATGCAAAACCCTAAAGTCCTTAAATGGTTAGCTGATAACTCCAATGATCCTACAATTAAATTTGAAGCCAATAAAAAACTTAAATTCATTCCTTTGACAAAAACAGAAATAGAAATATATGAATCATTATCTCTTCAACCAGATTTACCTTCTCATATTATTGATTTTGCTAGAGAAATGTTGATAGATAAAGGAAAACTTGAAGTTGTAAACCCTGAATTTTTAAGTGGAGCTAATATTTCCATTACCTTAACTGATGGTTTTATGGAAGCTATTAAAAATGACGAAACCTATAATCTTCGTTTTCCTGATATTGAAAACATGGATGATGATGAAAAAGCTTATTATAATGACAACTGGCATGAAATTGGTGATGTTAGGGATTGGGAAGCTTTAGGTTATCACACTAAAATCTATCAAACTATTAAAGCTCGTGATCTTTGGGATTTGATTTGTTTTTGCGCTACTTACTCAGCTGAACCGGGAATATTCTTTATTGATAATGCTAATCAAAAGACTAATGCTCGATCTTATGGCCAAAAAGTTGTAGCTACTAACCCTTGTGGAGAACAACCATTAGCTCCTTATTCAGTGTGTAATCTAGCCGCAGTTAACTTAGCTAATTTTGTTAATAAACAAAGTGGAGAAGTGCTCTATGATAATCTAAAAGAGACTGTAAGTTTAACCATTCGTATGCAAGATAATGTCATTGATAATACTCCTTATTTTCTCAAACCTAATCAAGACCAAGCAATAGGTGAAAGGAGAATTGGTTTAGGAGTCATGGGACTTCATGATTTGTTGATCTTTGCTAAAGAGAGATATGGTAGTCCTTCTTCTTTAAAACTAATAGATCAAGTCTTTAAAACTATTGCCTGTAGTGCTTATCAAACTTCAATTGAATTAGCTAAAGAAAAAGGAAGTTTTCCTTTCCTTAAAGATAGAGAAGCTTTTATTAATTCAGGTTTTATGAAGGAAATGCCCGAAGAAATATGTCAAGATATTTTAACTTATGGTATTCGTAATTCCCACTTATTAACAATTGCCCCTACTGGTTCTACTGGAACCATGGTTGGTGTTTCAACTGGTTTAGAACCTTATTTTTCCTTCTCTTATTTCCGCAGTGGCCGTTTAGGTAAATTTATTGAAGTTAATGCCCAAGTTGTTGATGAATACCTTAAGTATCATCCTGAATATACTAAAGAATCTTTACCCGATGTTTTTGTCTCAGCTATGGAATTGACACCCGAAGAACATGCCGACACCCAGTGTACTATTCAAAGATGGATAGACTCTTCAATTTCTAAAACCGTTAATGCCCCTCGGGGTTTCTCGGTTAAACAAGTTCAAAAAATCTATGAACGATTATATCTAGGTGGAGCTAAGGGTGGAACTGTTTACGTTGATGGTTCTCGTGACTCTCAAGTTTTAAGTTTAACTAATGATAATGATGTTGGTTGGAATCAGTTGGATTTAGTAAGTGACTTTGGTGTTGATGTTGGCCACAAACAAAGTGAAGAAAAACAAACTGATCTACGCTCAGATCGTCAAGATAGAAATATTGGTGTTGAAGTTGGCGATATCTGCCCTATCTGTAATGAAGGGGTTGTGGAAGAAATTGGTGGCTGTAATACCTGTACTAACTGTAATGCTCAATTAAAATGTGGATTGTAAAAAATAGCTAGTAGCTATTTTTTTATTTATTTCTTATTTTAGTATTAGCGGCTATAGAGTCAATTATAAAGGCATTACCTCCTATAATTGAATCATGGCCAATAACTGTTTCTCCTCCTAGAATTGTCGTACCAGCATAGATAGTCACATTGTCTTCTATTTTTGGATGCCTTCTCACACCAGCAAGTTTTTGCCCACCTAAGGTTGATAAAGCCCCTAAGGTAACTCCTTGATAGATTTTGACATTATCACCTACAACTGTCGTCTCTCCTATAACTACACCTGTTCCATGGTCAATAAAGAAGTATTCACCAATAGTAGCTCCCGGATGAATATCAATACCAGTTTTACTATGAGCATATTCACTCATCATTCTTGGAATTAAGGGAACTTGTTTTTCTTGTAAATAATGAGCTATACGATGTACAAATACTGCAAAAAAACCAGGGTAAGTAAGTATTATTTCATCAATGCTGACGGCTGCAGGATCTCCCATATAACCTGCTTGTCCGTCTTTATCTAACATTTCCTTAATGAAAGGAAGCTGCTTAAAAAAATCGGTTATTAATTCCTTAGATTTTGTCTCATTATCATTTAAGGCAATGTATATTTCATTTTGTAATCTGGTCTTTAAACTTTCTACAAACTCTAAAAAATCAGGATGACGACTTCTCCAGTCCTGAAAATGGTCAGGGTAAAGATACTCTCTTAATTCATTAATCAATCTTATGACATTACGATTATTGGGAAAATGTTTTTTCATAATTACTCCTCGCTCAGTAAACTAAGATAACGATTACCCGAATCTGGAAAAATAACTACTATAGTCTTTTCAAAGTTTTCTGGTCTTTTCGCTAATTCCATTACCGCCCAAAGGGCAGCTCCACTGGATATTCCTACAAGTAACCCTTCACTTCTTGCTAAGTATTTAGTGGTATCTAAAGCTATCTTATCATTAACTGTAATAATCTCATCATAAATTTCTGTATCCAAAGTATCTGGTATAAATCCTGCACCAATTCCTTGAATATTATGATTTCCTGTAACTCCTTGAGATAAAACTGGAGATCCTTCTGGTTCAACTGCTACTATCTTAATATTAGGATTCTTAGTTTTTAAAAACTTTCCAGCACCACTAATTGTACCTCCGGTTCCTACACCAGCCACAAATATATCCACATCTTCACCACTATCTAACCATATCTCTGGTCCTGTGAATGATAAATGTGTTAAGGGGTTATCAGGATTAGTAAATTGTGAAGGCATAAAACTATTAGGTATCGAGGCAACTAATTCTAAAGCTTTATTAATCGCACCACTCATTCCCTCTTTTGCGGGAGTTAACACTAACTTGGCTCCATATGCACTTAATAATTGACGTCTTTCTTCACTCATTCCTTCAGGCATAGTCAAAACTAAACGATTACCCATAGCTGCGGCACTCATAGCTAAAGCTATTCCCGTGTTTCCACTGGTTGGTTCAATAATAACTGTATCTTTATTTATTTTACCTTGTTCTATAGCACTCAATAATAAAGCTTTGGCCGTTCTATCTTTAATACTACCACTGGGATTAAAGGATTCTAATTTTGCTAGTATCTTAACTTTTAGTTGGTGTTTAGCCACAAAACTACCTAACTCTAACAATGGTGTACTGCCTATTAAGGAGGTAATGTTACGATAGATTTTCATTTGTATCTACTATACCATTTTTCCGATATTTACTGAAGGTCTTTAATCTCATTAAAAAAAGAAAGTCAGTTTTCTGACTTTCTTTAATTACTTTTTTTAACTTCTAATCAAAATCACCTTCATCATCAAAAGAAAAATCTTTTACACTTGAGTACTGTAAGACTTCATCAAGATTTTTACTATTATAGCTTTCATCAACTAAGTAAAGAAGATATCCACCTACTACTGGAATATCTTCGTATGTTTTGAAGTAGATTAAACCCATATCATTATCATCATATTTTTTATCAGTTAAAAACTCATTAATTAAGTCTTCAGTTATATTAGCAGTATTTCCTCGCCCTTTATTTAGATAATTGACAAGAGAAGAAAACAAAGGTATGTCAAGGCTTTTAAAAGCTTCCGCTTTTTTCTTGATTTCATTATTAATTTGAATTGAGAAATCATAAGCTTCAGCTTCAAATTCTATGTCTTCCAAATCTGCAGTCTTAAGTTCTATATAATAATCTACTTTAGCTTTATTAAAATTTATTGTTTCATAATATGAATAGGTAAAAGTCATACCAGAAGATTTTTTAGTTTCTAATAATCTTTTAGCATTTCCCACCATATCAAAGAAATCAGTATCTTTTAATCCACCAATAATTGTTAAAAACCCATAATTATCTTTGTACACGATAAATTCTAAAGTATTTTCACTGGCTTTATATTTGCCCTTTACTTTATTAACTAGATCTGTATCTTTGTCAAAATCTTCAGAGCGATACTTTTTACCATCCGCTTCAATAAACTCTTTTAATTCTTCAACAGTAAGTGTTTTATTTGCCATGGTATTTATTAATTCACAAACAAGATTATAATCAACAAAATCTGGTAATTCATCTTTCTTTCCATTTTCAAAGACAACATCTAAAGAATATAAGTTTTCTCCATAAAAGCCATCACCTGGAGCTATTGCGATACTTATACCATTCAATTCATCGTAGATAACATCCAAAAATGCCTCGGGATCATATTCAAATTTCGCATCACCAAACATTTGTTTTAAGTCATCGCGAATATCAGAAAAATCTCTTATTTTTTCTGCAACTTGAGGATCATCTTCTGGTGTCGAAGACACTAAATCATCTCCTCCTTTATTTCCACTACAACCAAGAACAATAACTAAAACCAATAACATACAAAGAACTTTTTTCATCTACTTATCTCCCCCTTTTGGTTCCACTAAGAAACCAAATTATGAAATGAAATTCTTTTAATACATAATTACTTAAATTCAAATCTTAATTATATGCTTTGGTATAATTTTGCTTTATCTCCAAAATAAAATCTTTAGGTTTTTTTATCCTGGCTGTGAAATCATAACTTATGTATTTGTCCAACACTCAGTAAAAACTAAACCCAAAGACCAATTATTATATGTACATACCTCCACATACACAAATTCTTTATTAATATATAAAAAAGAAAAATAAATGTCAAACATTTAAAAAAATCTTGTTTATTTCTTCTGTTTATTACCTAAATATATTTAAAATAAAAAAGAATAAAGACTACCTTATAAAGTAACCTATTAATTTTTAAAGATTAATAATTTCATCTGTGGGAACATCTTGAATAAATACTCTTATGCCCTTAGACTTTAGAAATCTTATATCTGCTTCATCATTGTCATCTACATAGACTTTCTTAGATAAAGGACGTTTTCCTTGTTCAAAGTGCATATTTCCTATATTGACATCCTTAATTGGAACACCAGCTTCAACTAACCTGCATACTACAGCTGGTGTGCGACAAATTAAAAATATCCTAAAGTCAGGACCAGCTTGTCCAATAATCTCTCCACAATAATCAACAGTAAAGAAACGGATATATGAACCTGAAGAGACAGCTGTCATTTCCATTAATTGTTGCTGCAGAGTATCTTTGGCTGCTATATCATCAGCCACTACTATCATATTAGTACCTACAGCTTTACACCAAGAAACGCCCACCTGGCCATGTACTAAACGATTGTCTATACGAGTTAAAACAATATTAATATCATCCATGTTTCTTCTCTCCCTATTTTATCTATGAACCATTCTTTTTACAGAATTTATCACCCCTATAATAGATAAAAAAGCTAAAATTCTCTTCAATTCCTTAATTTTCTACAAATATCGTATTTTCTCTTGTTTAATAAATCTTTATTAAAGATATATTCTTCTTATTATAGATTATTAAACTAATCAACTCTACTAACCAAACAAACCAGCTTTTTTCCAACCACATTCTTCCATGTATTCTTTAATAGCTTTTTTAATAATAGAAGTTGAAAACTTATGAGTTATTATTCCTACATTACCAGTTTTGTTATCCTTACCAACTCCCATATTAAAACTTTTTTGCATTACCTTACCTTTGAAAGCAGATTCTGAATGTCCAATTTTAAGCTTTCCATCTTGATACTTTACATAGTTACTTTTAGTGGAAGTATAATCTGTTTCTTTATACTTGCCGTCTTTGCCAAAAGAAATAATACATTTGTAGCTTTTAATTTCATTATCTACTTCCTTGGCTGAGAAAAATGTCGCATCCATCCACTTCCAACTAGCAATAATCTTCTCACCTTCTACTGTAACCTCCCATGGTTGATCCTCTTTATTTAGAGCTTTAGTAGCGTTTTCTAATACTTTTTCTTTTTCTAACATAATTATTCTCCTTTTTTTTTATTTCTTATTTGATTCAATAAACCCCCTAACTTTACTATTTCTAATTCTAAAGGGCTTAATAAACAGTCTAGTTTAATGTTTGTTTCCTTGCTTATTAGGTTAAATTCTGTGTCTATCGTTATTACATTATCTTCTTTTATTAAATCATAATCCTGAGGATTTTTAAATACCAAAGGAAGAACTCCGGAGTTTATTAAATTAGCAAGATGAATACGGGCAAAACTTTTCGCTATTATCAAATCAACTCCTAGATATTTAACAACCATAGCCGCATGTTCACGTGAGGAACCTTGACCATAGTTTTCTCCAGCAATTATTATTCCACCATTATTTTCTTTAGCTTTTTTATTAAAACTTTCACTGATAGGTAAAAAAGTAAATTCACTGATTTTTGGTAAGTTAGAACGATAAGGTAAAACTTGAGCTCCCGCTGGTAATATATCATCAGTAGTTATATTATCACCTAGTTTCAATAATACTTTTTGGGTAATTGGTAAATCCACTGCTTTGTTTATTGGTAACTTTATTATGTTTTTCCCACGAATAATCTTATCTTGATAGTCTGGTTGAATAAATAAAGAATCATTAATTTCTACTTTTTCTGGTATAAGGTTTTCTTGATAATTAAAATCTTCAACTTCTACAATATATCCCTTTATCGCACTAGCAGCTGCTGTTTGTGGTGATACTAGATAGACTAAGGCATCTTCTGTTCCACTTCTTCCTTTAAAATTACGATTAAAGGTTCTTAAAGATACTCCTTTTGAATTAGGTGCTAGTCCCATGCCAATACAAGGACCACAGGCATTTTCTAGAACTCGAGCTCCCGCTTTTAATAAAACCGCTAAGCTTCCGTTTTCACTCAGTTTAGTTAAGACACTTTTAGAACCACAAGATATAGCTAATGATACTTCAGGGTGAACTGTCTTCCCCTTTAAAACACTGACAGCTCCCATGATATCGTCATAAGAAGAATTAGTACAACTTCCTATTATTACTTGATTAACTTTAATATCCATTAATTCTTTTACTTTCTTTATGTTATCTGGCATATGAGGACAAGCTGTTAAGGCTTCAAGTTTAGCTAAGTCAATAGTTATTTCTTTATCATATACCGCTTCTTTACTTGCTTTGATTTCCCTATA
>Ga0082212_10007909_pt1 | contig 13973 bp, 8 predicted proteins | sample TergutNt197P3_FD_71548 | JGI IMG/M metagenome (GOLD analysis project Ga0082212, IMG submission 71548) | Neocapritermes taracua P3 segment gut microbial communities from Petit-Saut dam, French Guiana - Nt197 P3 | ecosystem: Host-associated > Arthropoda: Insects > Digestive system > Gut ... | reverse complement strand
CGACGAATACGGCGAGATTTATTTCTGGCTGCTTCCGTTTGTCAAGCCGTCCGCCGTGCGGGAACTTGCTGAAGAACGTGAAATCGTAAGCTATGAAGACGCGTTCGCGGCGGCATTGAGAACCGCGGATATCGACGAAGCCGCCAGGAATGTGCTTGTGGCGCATCAGTTCTTTGCCGACACGGGGAATACGCCTGTTCGATGCGAATCGGAAATGAACCTTATTGGCGGCCTGGACGCCGTGGACGCGAAACTGATCCGAATATTTGATTACGCAGCTCTCGGACACTTGCACAGAGCGCAAAAAGCGGGCGCGGAGCATATCCGCTACGCAGGATCCCCGTTAAAATACTCGTTTTCGGAAGCCCGGCACAGCAAGTCCGTTACCCTTGCGGAGCTTGGTGAAAAAGGCAATGTGACCGTCCGCCTGCTCCCTCTTGCCCCGCTTCATGATATGCGGGAGATGAGGGGAAAGCTTACTTCGCTAATGAGCGACGAAGCGTCATCCCTTGCCGGCAAGGAGGATTACCTGCGCGTCGTCCTTACGGACGAGGAAGAGATCATTGACCCTATGGGCAAACTTCGCAGCGTTTATCCCAATATCATGTCGATGGATTTCGAGAACGGGCGCTCCTGCGTGGATGTTGCGGAAATAGGACTGAAGGCGGAGTTGGTGGACACGCTGTCCCCCCTTGAGCTGTTCAGTGAGTTTTTTTTGGAATCAAACGGTTCTGTAATGAGCGTGGCACAGGCAAAAATCGTGGAAGAGCTTTTGGAAATGGAGGAATCGGAGTGAGACCCCTAAAGCTCACCATCAGCGCGTTCGGTTCTTACGCGGGAACGGAAACAATTGATTTTAAGGCCATCGGCACAAGCGGGCTCTATTTAATTGCCGGTGAAACCGGCGCGGGCAAGACGACCATCTTCGACGCAATTTCATTTGCCTTGTTTGGAGAAGCTAGCGGTAAGGCCCGGGATAAGTACCAATGGCTCCGTTCCGACTTCGCGGGTGAAAAAACCAAGACCTATGTTGAACTGACGTTTATGTCCGGAAGCAGCGTGTACCGGATCGTACGGACGATTAAAAATGCGGGGATAGGGCAAGAGGCTGTACTGACCCTTCCGGACGGCACATCTGTGAGCGGCAGGGCCGCAACACAGCTTCGAATTACGGAGATCGTCGGGCTTGACCGGGATCAGTTTGCGCAGATTGTCATGATCGCGCAGAATGATTTTTTGCGCTTTTTGCAAAGCGGGACGGATGATCGTTTGAGGATACTGCGCCGTATTTTCGGTACGGAAGCGCTGAAGCGGTTTCAGGAACGTCTGAGAACGAAGGTGAAGCGTGAAAGCGAGGAGCGGGATTTGATCATTCATGACTTCGAACGCTTCGGGGTCGACGTTTACAAGCGGGAAGAACAGTTTTCGGAATGGGATGCGCAAATGAAAGCCGATCAGGACATGCTCATGGATGCGGATCAAAAGCTTGCTGTATTCGATCAGACAAAACAGGAGCTCGCCGCCGCGCTTGCCATTGCCGATGAAGTGAACAGAAAGTTTGCGGACCTTGCCGTTTATCAAGCGGCTCTGGCCGAGCACAACACCCAATCGGGAGAGGTGGAGGCCATGAGAAAACGCGCCGCCCGAGGGGAAACGGCGCTTCGCAATGTGAAGGTACACGCGGACGATGCGGCAAAATTCGCGGCAGACTTCACATCCGCTCAAAGGAGTCTTGACTCCGCCAGGGCGCAGGAACTCGCCGCGAAAAACGAGTTGGAGGAGGCGGAAAAGGCTGTCCATAAGTTGCCTTCGCTTGAGGAGGCGCGCGCCTCGCATGACGCGCTCTTGAAGGAATGGGACCAAATCAATGAGCGGCTTAAGAAGCTTGATGCTTTGCATGCAGGCTATACCCAAATCGTCGATAGGGAGGCCGCGCTGTGCAGGGAAAGGAAGGATTTGGACGCGGCTCTTCATTTGGTCAAAAGCCTGCCGCCAATTGCCGATTACCAAGAGGCCCTCGACCGGTCCGCCGGTGAATGGGAAAGCATATCGGGACGAGCTGCCAGTATAAGGGCGTTGCGGGTAGATCTTGCGGCTGTTGCAGAAAAACGGAATAAGTTGGAATATGCGCAAGCGGACTATGTTATCCTCGACGCCGGTTTTATTGAGGCTGACAAGTGGCACGGGGTTTTGGAGGAAGCATTTCTCCGCAATCAGGCGGGGATGCTGGCAAGCGGTTTGGCGGATGGCAAGCCTTGTCCTGTATGCGGGTCCACCGCCCATCCCGAGCCGGCAAGGTTTCTGGATGGGGATGTGTCGGAAGCAAAACTCAAAAAGGCAAAAGAAGGGAAGGCGGAAGCGAGGGCAAGGCGCGAGATCAAGTCCGCAGAGTGCGGCGTATTGAACGCGGAAATCGATACCATGACAAGGCGCTTTCTTGCTGATTTGTCAGTGCTTATACCCGATGCGCGAGTTGAAACGGCGGAAGTGCGGATGGAAGAAGAAATCAAGGCGGCGCAAGGGAAGATTGACGCTCTTTCAGTGAAGAGATCCGACGATGAGAAAGCGCTTGTAAAACTGAAAGCCGTTATGGAGAACGCGGTCAGGATACGGGATGAGCTTGCGCCGAGGTGCACTGCGCTTCAAAGCGAGATTGATACGCTGATCGCGCGGTTTGTATGTGACTTTTCGGAGTTTGCGCCTAATGCTCAATGGAGGACGTCGGGTACAGCGCTTACCAGTTTTCTTGCGCAAACGAAAAACACAGAGGCGGAGCTGGCTTCCAAAAAGGAAACGGGGTCGGTATTCACCGCTGAACTCGCGGCATGCTGGGAAGCCGCGAATCAGCGGATGGCAGGCGCCACAGCGGCTTTTCACTCCGCTCGAACATTGGCGGAGGAGCGTACGGTACGTACGCAACAGTTGTCACAGCTTCAAAATGAAATCAAAGATAGGTTTGGCACGGCTTTGCAAGCATACGGCTTTGCGAATGAAGGGGAGTATACCGCCGCCCTTATGACTGAATACCAATTAACGGATTTGTCGAAGCGTATTTCGGATTATGATAAAGAGGGCGAGCAGCTTGTCCGCGATATCAGACGCTTGAAAACGGAAGTAGCGGGCAAAAAGCGGCCCGATTTGGAGAAGCTGAAGGCCGATATGGAAAGAATCAACGTCGAATCAGTTGCCTTGGGTGCACATAGAGACGATCTTAAAAGCCGGTTGCGAAAAGTAAAGAGCGCCTGCCAAGAACTGCGTCGGGCCGCCGTTGATTTTGTAAGGGTCGAGAAAACCTACGCCGACGTAAAGCAGTTGGCTGAGACGGCAAACGGAAAGCTTGATTTTGAAACCTTTGCGCAAATGGCGTACTTCGATCGCGTGCTCCGCGCCGCAAATTTGCGGCTGAAACGGATGAGCCAAAACCGCTATGCGCTGCTTCGGAAAACTGAAAGCGGCGACAGGCGTATAAAAACCGGGTTGGAACTGGAGGTGCTGGATGCATTTACCGGGAAAGCACGTTCGGCAAATAGCTTGTCTGGCGGTGAATCGTTTTTGGCATCCCTCTCTCTGGCGCTTGGCCTGTCTGATGTTGTCCAGCAGAGCGCGGGAGGCATTCACCTGGAGGCGATGTTTATTGACGAGGGGTTTGGATCGCTTGACGCGGAGGTGTTGGACCTGGCAGTCAGTACGCTTTCAGAAATGGCGGGGGCCGACAGGATCATCGGCATTATATCGCACGTGGCTGAATTGCAGGAGCGCATTGACAAGCGAATCCAAGTTGAAAAAACTTCAGTTGGAAGCAAAATCATAGTATGTGTCTAACTAAGGGGGACAAGGGTGGATGGTAATACAAATCGGGAGCTATAGTGACTTTCTATGCGCTTTGCGGGAGGCGGGGTTTTCGATGGGAGGTGGCAACAGCGAGGGCGTTTACGCGGCGATACCCTGGAGCTGGAACGAAGAGCCGCCCTATGCCACCCCAGTGCGCTGGCACACAGGAGACCCGGATACCGATCCATGGGAATGGCGCATGCGCGTACTGGACGAGCAGTGCGACATCGCCTATGGCAAGATCTTTTTTAAAAAGAGCGGTTTTATCACCAAGGAATGGTACCCGTATTTTCTTGCTGTCCGCCGGGACGGCATGAGTTTTGACGAGGCGTATTTAAGCGGGGTTATCAGCCGTTACGAAAAACGGATTTATGATGCGGTCCGGGAGCATGAAACCCTTCCTTTGGAAGCCGTTAAGCGGGTGGGAGGCTTTGGAAAGGATGAGAAATCAGCCTTCGACAGAGCCCTGACGGAATTGCAGATGAAAATGTACTTGACCATGTGTGGCAGTCGGCAAAAGATTTCACAGATGGGAATGGAATACGGTTGGTCATCCACGGTGTTTTGTACTACGGAGCAATACTTTGGGGAGGAGGTGTTTATGGAAGCCGCCAAGCTGGATAAAGAGCAGGCTGCGGAAAAAATAGCAAAACAGGCGTTCCGGTTAAACCCGGAGGCGCAGCCTAAGAAGGTTATGAAGTTTATTCAAGGATGACAACCCTTCAAGCGGTTAACGGGCGAGATCGGCATTCAAGCGCCTCATGGGGGAGATGCCGTAGATTGCTTGTAAAGCCAGATTGTTTTGTGTATAATGGTTGTGATATTCTTATATATAATTCCTCGCGCCATGAGAATAGAAATGCAGTGCCGCTCCCTATGGGTGTAGGCACATTCCTTGTGAGGGGCGGCATTAAATGCCTACTTTTCGAGAAACAGGAGATTAAATGGTATGAGCCCCAAGAAAAATCATCAACAAAAGGCAAATATCCCGGTATGCCGGATGGTTGTGGGAATGATCCTTTGTATGGCGCTCCTATGGACCCCCGTAAAGGAAACCCCGGCGGAGGAAAACCGGTCTGAAGCACGCTATTCAGTTGATTTTGAGTTGTTCGCGGGAAGGGTTCCGGATGGTTGCGGCTGGATTATTCAGGAAGGCACGGACATCAACTATCCCGTTGTGAGAGGAAAGGATAATAAATATTATACAAATCATCTTTTCTCGAAGAAGTACAATCGTGCCGGCGCCATCTATATGGATTGCGAGAATGACAAATATTTTAGCGATAAAGTTACGTGGCTCTATGGACACGGTTGCGCGGAAGACTCCTTATTTCGTTCATTGGCGTTGTATATGGAGCAATCCTATCTCAATGAACATCCGTCCTTTTTCTTGCTGACGCCCCGTGGGGATTATCAAGTAGATATTTTTGCCGGCCTCTGTGACGCGGGGGCGAAAACGGGGTGGCCGGGACCTCAACAATTCGCAAGCGGGCGGGATTTTGAAGAATATGTAGCCGGTATACGAGCGAAGTCCGCCATACAGGCCAGCGTGCAAGTACAATGGGGCGACCGGCTTTTGGTTCTGTCTACTTGCGGTCACGGCCGCGCAGACCGCTACGTTGTATTTGGCAAAGTTCGCCCTCTTCCCCGCGCGGTGAAGGGGCGAATTGAGGTGAGTAAAATAAAAATGGACGCCCTGGAAAGCGTCAGCAAAATAGTGACCATCCCGGGCCGGGGGGAGATGCAATACTATGCGCAAAACGATCCCATATGGGAACGGATGCGCTATGAAGCCTCTAAGAGCAGCAAACTTAGACGCTATGGGGAGGGCGGATGCGGGCCTGCGGCGGTTGCCATCGTGCTGGCGAACTTGGCGACCGATTCGCAGTTGCTTGAACTCACTGCTTATACGCACAAGGATAATGGCTTTACCTTTTGCCCCTGTTCCGTCAATCAGTTTTATTGCAACCGAACGCATTTACCATATAAAATAAAGACCCCTCAAGAGATGCGCCGGTATCTGCCCATTGTGACGGCAAGCTTTGCTACGGGGAACAACAGATGGAGCGATAAATCCCGCACCATGGAGTACGGCACGGGAACAAGCTTTATGAAGCTTGTCGCGGATATATGCCAATTGGAATTCAGCGCCGCGCGCTCCTTGGATAAAGCCCTTGATACATTGGCGGCAGGAGGGCTGGCTGTGGTGGTTTCAATCGGATATGACAGCCCCTTCACAAGAAAAGGTCATTACTTCGTGCTGGCGCACGCCGATGAGGAGCATTTATACTTTTTAGACCCTCTGTTGAGAGATCATTACGACAAGACCGACCGGAAGGGGCTGTTAACTGTGCTGGAGCCCGGCGTTTTGCGTGCGGACAAAGCAGACATTAACAGGATTCTTCTCTATGGTTACTATATGTTCAAGCGGCAATAAAATGGGATGTAGCGGCGCCGATACGGACGGAGGGAAAAGAATGAATGGAAAATTAAAAACCAGGCTCGTGCTGCTTCTTTTCTTAATCTCAGCCACGGTCGTATTTGCGCTTTGTCTCTACGCCGGCAGCAAGATGCGCTATTTTTCCGAATACATCTACGGCGAAACCGAGGAGCGGTTGCTGACATTGAGCCGGTATGCCGCTGAGATAGTGAGCGCTGAAGAGCTTAATGCGCTGCAAACGCCGCAGGATATACAGACGCCGCTGTTTGGCGAACTGCGGGAACGGCTGGTTGATTTTGCGGATGCCAACAGTATTCTGTATGTCTATTATATGCGCAACAATGGAGACAATATGTCGCAATATATAATCGACAACGACTTTACCGAGGATACGGTAGACCTGACCACCGATCCGTTCGAGTGGGAAGAAAAAGCATTGGAAGCGTTGAATGGCAGCGCCGCTGCGGCGGAGATGGAGAATTATCTGGTTGGATACGAGCATCTGATTTCAGCTTTCGCGCCTGTTTACGACGAAGGCGGAGGCGTTGTGGCGGTTGCCGGCGTTGATATCAGCGACGAACAGCTCCTTTCCATACGCACCACAATGTATGCGTTAATACCATTGCTGGCTGTCAGCGTGGTCGCGGTGATCATCTGCGGCTTGCTCAACGTGTTCATGCATAACCGGTCGAACCGCGAACGGGTGAAGGCATTGGAACATGCGGTGCAGGCCAGCCGTGCGAAAAGCGACTTTTTATCGAATATGAGCCACGAAATTCGAACACCCATGAACGCAATTATTGGCATGACAGGTATCGCCAAAGAATCTGGAGACATAACGCGTAAAAATTATTGCCTCGACAGGATCGAGGACGCTTCCAACCATTTGCTGGGCATTATTAACGACATTCTTGACATGTCAAAAATCGAAGCGGGAAAGCTGGAACTGTCGCCGGTCAATTTCAGCCTTGATAAGGTGCTGTCACGCATTACCAGTATTAACAAAATTCGCTTTGAGGAGCAGAACCAGACCTTTCATCTGGAAGTGGATGAGAATATTCCCGACGTGCTTGTGGGCGACAGCCAACGGCTCACGCAGGTGATTACCAATCTTTTGTCGAACGCCACCAAGTTTACCCCGGCGGAGGGGGACATTCAGCTATCGGTAAAAATGCAATCCATGGAGGACGATGAATGTGTTTTGCTGGTTTGTGTGAAGGATTCAGGCATTGGCATCAATGCCGAGCAGCAGTCCCGCCTGTTCCAAGCCTTTGAGCAAGCAGAGCACGGTACATCCCGCAAATTCGGCGGCACCGGTTTGGGGTTGGCACTCTGTAAGCGTATTGTAACGCTGATGGACGGTGAGATATGGATAGAATCCGAAGAGGGCAAGGGGGCTTCGTTTATCTTCACGGTTCGGCTGAGGCGCGGCCAAGCGGGGACGCAAGCCGATGAGTCGACCCGAGACGAGGTGACGGCAGAAGAAATGAAGCGGTTTGCCGGCCGTTGTATTTTACTCGCCGAGGATGTGGAAATCAACCGCGAAATCGTGCGGGCGATGTTGGAACCGGCCCGTTTGATCATCGATTGCGCCGAAAACGGCGCACAGGCTCTGCGGCTTTTCTGCGAGAACCCCGGCAAGTATGATATGATCTTCATGGACCTGCAAATGCCTGAAATGGACGGCTATGAAGCAACGCGTCGTATACGCGCGTTTCATGCGCCGGAGGGTAAAGATATACCGATCATTGCCATGACTGCGAATGTATTCCGGGAAGATATTGAAAAGTGTTTTGCCGCAGGGATGAACGGTCATATCGGCAAGCCTTTGGATTTTCAGGAGGTCCTCCGGCAGGTTCGACAGTACGCAAGGTATGAAAAGTATCGATGGCCGGGTGTTGAACGGCGGAAAGGGGAGCGGCGGCAGTTGCCGGACAGGCGCATAGAAGATAGGCGCAAGGGGGACCGGCGGGAAAGAGATCAGTCCCGTTCGCAGAGAGGGTGAGGATTTTGCCCCAAAGCCGACAGCAGACGAAAGATACCCCTCCACCACCGGAACACCAGCGTTCGATCCTGAAAGCGCGTATTTTTATGCCGATATATGGAAGCATTATGATGGTTAACGCCATGCTCCTCAGCGGAGCAGGGAGCATGTTGCCTCATTTCAGCACAGAGTTGGGCCTTACGTTGTCACAGCAGGGATTCCTCGTAAGCGGTCAGTTTGTGGGGTATACTGCCGCTGTATTGTCGGGGGCGATAGCGGCGGATCGATTTGGTAAAATATTTATTCTGCGGCTGGCCATGCTCGGTTTCATTGTAACCACACTTATCTATTGGACCGCGGGATCATCCGCCGCCCTTCTGGCGGCTTTCGCGCTGACGGGCTGTTTTTGCGGCGTGCTGGAAAACATACTTACCGCAATTGCATACATTGAGGGGAAAGACGCGGTACGAAGAAATACCTTGCTTCAGTTCTCGTTTTGTGTAGGCGCGGTCGCGCTGCCCGTGACGCTGTACGCCCTAATGGTTTTCACGCTGCCCTGGCGGTATTGTTTTCCCTTGATTGGCGCAGCCATGGTCATCCTTTTTTGTTTTGCCCTGCGCCAATCCGATTCGCGGGAGCATAAATCGATGACCTTTTCGGCCATAGGCCGGACACTCCTGTCACTCGTGCACAGCCCCGCCGGCCTGCTGGCGCCATTGGCAATGCTGATGTATGTCAGCGCCGAGGTTGGCCTGTGGGGATTCCTTCCAACATATATCAGCCGGATCAATGGAAACGACGCGCTTGTGTCCGGGGCTACCGTGCTCCTGTGGGCCAGTATGGCTGCGAGCCGTATATTAATTGCGTGGCTTTGGAAGGGCTCCGCACGGAATGCGCTGATTGTATGCGTTATGCTGATGATCGCAGGCATTTGCGCGGTCTTGCTTGCGGATGGTATATGGCTTCTGCCGGCAGCGGCAATGGCGGGTTTCGCCATGGGGCCGGTATACGCCTACCTGATCGATTGGATGTGCAGGGCCAATGGATCAAGCGCCAGTATGATTGCGGTATCCATGGCCTTTGGAACGCTGGGTCCCGTTTTGACGGGGCCTCTGATTGGTAGCCTGGGCGAGTGGTTTGGCACAAAATCGGTCATGGCCGTACCTCTGGCGGCATGCGTCGCGATCCTTATATTGCTGCACTTCGGCATAACGAAAGAGAGCCCGGCGTGATGTTTATACGGCGATGGTTGCGCCGGCTTTCCGCCAATGGGCGACGGGGCGTTTATCATGGCGGGGCAAGGAGTTGGGGTGGAATACTTTGAATAAAGCTGAACAAAATGCCCGTTCTGTGAAAACAATTACCGGCATTGTATTGAGTTCCATTACGCTGTATTCGTTCTCATACTCGATCATTACCGTTATGATCAACGAGGTGGTGAACGGATTTTCCCTTTCTGGCGTAAGTGAAGGCATGATGAGCAGCATGTTCAGCTTGGGCTCAATGGTGGCGTTGCTGGCCGCACCGCTGATACAGGGCCGGGTGGCTAAAATGACGGTGCTCATATCCGCCACGGCGCTCCAGGCGCTTATGCTTATGTTTTGCGGGTTGTCGCCGGTATTTGTGCTTTTTTGCGTTTCATGCTCCTTTTTAGGGGTAGGCGGAGGCTTGGCGGATGCTTATTCAAATTCACTGTTGGTAGATGTACATAGAGAAAAGAGCACCCGATATCTAGGGTATCTCCATGGCTTGTTTGGTGTGGGTAGTTTATTGGCCCCGCTGCTGATACTGCTGGGGCTGGGTTTGGTTGGCTGGCAAGGGGTGTTCCTTATGCTGGCAACGGTTCTTCTCATCGGCGTAGCAATCCTTTCTATGATTGTCAAAAGATCACATCGCACCGATATGAAACAGGTTGCCCGGGAAAAAGTGGTGAACCCGGCCGATCTGCTTGAGTACGTAAAAAATCCTAGGAATATTGCGGTTATTGCCACCGCAGTGTGTATCACTGCCTCCCAAACGGGCGTTCTGGTTTGGGTTTCGCGATATATGGCGTTGCGTTTCGAAGCCGAGGCCATGGGCGCCGTATCCATTTCCCTTTTTTGGATATGCGCCACCATCAACCGATTTACCGTTACCCGCGCCCAACTGGCCCCCGCCCGGCTGTTTGCGGTCGGAGCGATTATGGGAGCCCTTTTTCTGGGCGCCGGTATTTTTTCCAACAGCGCTTTGGGGATGTGCATCGCCATGGGCGGGGTTGGGCTCTGCACAGGCCATTTCATGCCGTTATTATTTAGTGAATGCACCAGAGGATTTGAAGGGAGAACCACCTTTGCCACATCGGTTTTGCTGGTTGCGGTGGGGGTGATTCGCAGTGTAATGCCGCTGGTTATGGCCTTTATAGCCGCTGCGGTTTCGATGGTGGCCAGTATGCTGCTGCCGGCTTTTACCTTGGTGGGCGTGGCTGCATGCGGGTTATTGCTTGCGCGGATCGGCCGGCGCTGCGGCTCATAAAGCAGAATCATCGTTAGCCACGGGGTGGGGGTGAAGCGCCCTGAAACACTCGGCTGCTTGATATACGCCCGAAGCATAGCCAGCATCTTGTCGATGCTGAAGGGCTTTCTGCGTTCACGGTATGAAGGAGGGAACCTTTTTCTTGTCTGAAAATCGTGGTCGGCGCGGTCGCTTGCCGCGCTTCGGTAGTCATCATTACGATAAATGCACCCCTTTCTCGGCTGATATTTCAAATCGTCAAAAGGTTAGGGCAATCGGCAAAAGGTTCAAAGCCCTCATTTTCTCAACATCAATTCTTTCCCTTCGGTTTCTGCGTAAGCGGTTAAAACTGCCCTCAAGTTTTCACCATCGTCAGCCTTACTCAAAGCTTCATTTAGGCTCTCAATGGAAAGCAGAGCGGCGGCTATGCAAAAGAAACTCTTGCTTCGACCATCATCATATTTTGTCAGAGCGGATTCTAAGAAGACAATCCGCTCAGACTGGAGGGCAAGAAAAGCCTCAAGACCACTGTCGCGAATGCACGCCTGATTCGGCAGCATCCGCCGATGAAGCACAAAGGAATCACGCTCTCCGTTTTCTTTGTCAAACCGTTTGCAGGGGTATTCGACGCATTGACCACAGACTGCCAACTCATGTTTTTTCACGCAACAAGTCAGGAATCCGCAGGCGGGATGCACTTTTTCAAAGCCCTCACCGCCGCAACCGGGGCAGCGTGAAAACCCGTCGGTGTAGTGCCGAGGGCAAAGCCCGCAATCTATACCACAGCTTCCGATTGTCGGATGATTCACTCCTGCCATATCACTTTCCCTCCTCGTTCAATTTTTCCAATCCCACCAGTTTTGTTTACCCTCCGGTAACTGACCGCCTTGGTCGGCGTAATAGCAAGCCAGCCGATAGCAGTATAGGGCGCAGCCCTCCTGTATTTTCGACAGCCGCTCGTGTACTAGCGGTAGCAATATTTTATTGACCTCGCGCCGGAACTCTTCGTCTTCCAGATGCTTTGCGTCTTTCGTTGGGATAGACGCTGTTCTGGGATATGATAACGGCCCTGATGATAATTCCCGCAATGAATGACACCATCTTTTTGGTTGGGCGCGAATGGTCGCACTCCGGTAATGGGTCATTCGTATCGAGGGATACGCCGGTTGCGTATATGGCTCATTTAAAATACAGGATGTCGGAAACGGACCGTTCTTTTCCGCCGCTGGGTTTATTAATCACTTTTCCTTGAAAAACCAGAGTCGTCGAGCCGCCTCCGTCCAGATTGAAGGCTGTTTTGACCCCGGTCTCCATCAGCAGCTGCTGCAGCCCGGAAAGAGAGAGTCCATCCGAGTATCCGCGCTGCCTGCCGTCCACCACAAGGACCACGTAGTGCAGCGGCCCTATCTGGCCAATGGCAGTACGGGGCTCCAACTGACCATCCCTTGTGGAGATCAATTTAAATTTTGCGTTCAATGGGACCACCTGCCCGTCCCGGATCAGCTCCGGTCCAAACTCCCAGGTTTGTTGCACACCTTCCTTAGACAGGCGGTCCGCTATGGTTTTCGGCTTGTCCTTTCCACGGTCGGCAATCACCCGTAAATCACCGTTCGCTTCCAGCACGAGCATATGCCGTGAGGTGGGCTGCGCCCGTATCAATTCCCCGTTTCGAATGATAACCCCGAACTTCTTTGACTCGCTATGACCATAATCATCACCGTTGATGGCAAGCACCGCTTCATGGCGGGACGCAATGACGGAGGTATATTCAAAAGCGCCGTAGGCTTTGTCATTTGACAGGGCGGACCGTAGTGCGGCGGGGTCCGTGGTTTGTACGTCGCAAAGGAAGTAAGCGATATCACCCGTGGTATGCCTGTGAATATGCACGGCAAGGTGATCATTACAATACTGATAATTCACTTCACCCTCAAAGCAAAGCGGCTCCAACGGAAACTGCGCCAGCCCCGGTTCGTCGTCCAAACTGGATTGTGCCGCGCCGTACAGGCTCACATCCGCGTCTCCGGACGCATCCGCCATCTCTTTGGCGATGGCGGGTATCATTGGCAACAGAAAAAGAAACGCCGCAAAAACACACCCCGCAATGCACGGCACTCGCAGGATGCTCGCTTCGCATGCGCGCCATTTTTGCATAGATGTCTCCTCCTTGCATATCATCCTGTTAAGTATACATGAAAAGAAGCAGGGAATACAATCTTTTTCAGATTGAATCCAGGGGAAAGCTCAACATCCCGTTAGATTGACCATTGCGACAAACGGGGCGCCGGACGAACCCGGACGAGCCTTCCTCTGGCAATAAGCACCCATGGAGAAATGGCTGACCCCCATTGGAGTCGGCGGTGATGCCCCATATTTCCACGCCTTTGGAAGAAAGGTCCGATATGTCATGGCTGAAGAGGTTTTCGCCGGCCGGGCCTGTGAGCATGATCCAGCCTTTCCTCAGGTTAGGGCAATTTTCCTGGTCCTTCCCCCTGCTGGCGCGTAAATAGCCCTCCGGAATCCGTACCGTTCCGTTTTCTCAATACCCATTCATCGTGATAAATGAACTCGTTGAATAGCGCCGCAGCGCCGCCCTCCGGCGTAGCAACCATGATTGCGGCAAACCCTTTATCCCATCCAAGAGAAAGCAGCAATACACAAAGCCGGTCGTTGGGCAGGTTTTTAACGGTACCCAGGAAGTTGCTGAATAATGGGCAGGATGAATGGTAAAAAGTGCGAATCGGAGTACTGACAGGATACATGACGGCGGATTGTCTGTCTTTCGTGCAACAGCTGTCACCGTATCCGGACTTTCCCTTTGGGAACGGATAAACGGGACAACAGCGCTCCACCCGTACCGGGCTCACGGCCAAGACCTTGCAGCGTAGTCTGCTCCTCCACCAATACGGCATGGATCACCCAGTACCAAGTATGCGTACCACTGGTACAGGTAGCCAGTGTTAATAGCCGGTCATGGCGGCTCACGGTCAGGGAGGAGTCAATAACGGCCCGTTTGCGGGCGGCCCTGATGAAAGCGGATCGATTCTCCTCCGTTTGGCAATCGAAACCGCGAAAATCCGCTGTCTCCTCACCTTCGGAGACATACGCGGCGAATACTTGATAATGGAGCTTCCGGTCGGACAGAGTTACCTGAATGTCAATGTGAGAATCAGCAAAACGCTGTTGCTCATATTGCCGCAGCTGGTGAAACATGCTTCCGTCCTTCATATT
>Ga0082212_10007908_pt1 | contig 13975 bp, 16 predicted proteins | sample TergutNt197P3_FD_71548 | JGI IMG/M metagenome (GOLD analysis project Ga0082212, IMG submission 71548) | Neocapritermes taracua P3 segment gut microbial communities from Petit-Saut dam, French Guiana - Nt197 P3 | ecosystem: Host-associated > Arthropoda: Insects > Digestive system > Gut ... | reverse complement strand
AAAAATCATCGTCTTTAAAAAGAAGCGCCGCCAGGGCCACCAGAAGAAGCAGGGCCACCGCCAGGACTATACGGCCCTGAAAATAACCGCCATCAACCAGGGAAGCGCTGATTAATTATACTCAATGCTTCCCTAAGAAATAATTTTTAAGGGAGATCCACCATATGGCTCATAAAAAAGCAGGCGGCTCCAGCCGCAACGGCCGCGACACCATCGGCAAGCGCCGGGGGGTCAAGCGTTACGCCGGGCAGACGGTCCGGGCCGGAAATATCCTCGTGCGGCAACTGGGCACCAAGATCCACCCGGGCCAGAACGTGGGCCTGGGACGCGACTACACCCTCTTCGCCTTGATCGACGGCGTGGTCAAATATGAACGCTACGGGGCCGACCGCAAGAAAGTCAGCGTCTATCCCCCGGCCGCCACGGCCTGACCCCTTTTTTGGATTCCGGCTTCCGCCGGAATGACGACAATCCCAACTTTCACCTTCATCCCCAAATAACCCAACACCATAAACCGTCACCCCGGCGAAAGCCGGGGTCCAGGTTTTACTCAGCCTTTCCGGGGGACAGGCCCGGAGGGCGGCCCAGGGCCGCCTCCCAGCGGGCCAGGAAGGCCCAGGCGGCCCAGGCCGGCCGGCCGGCCAAAAGATCGGCCATTAGGACGGCCCCGGCCAGGTCCCGGGCCTCGTCGGGCCGGCCCGAGGCCAAAAGCCGCTCGGCCTCGATAAGTTCGGCCGGCGGCGTTGGCTCCGGCCCTGCCAGACCAGGCGGCTCCGGCTCAATTAAATCAGGCGGAGCCTGTTTCACCCGCCGGGGCTGGTGGAAGCGGTTGGCCCTGGCCCGGCGGGCCCCCGGCCTGTACCAGGTCACCCCGGCCCGCTCCTCTAAAATAAGCGATGTATCGGGCAGGAATTCCCCGGGGGCGGTGAAAAGGAAACCGGCGGGGGCCAGGGCGGCCCGGAGCGCCCCGGCCAGCCGGCCCGGGGCTTCGGGCGGGGCCTCGAAGGTCAGGCCCCGGCAGAAGATGAGGTCAAAAGGAGCCTGGGGCCAGGTCTCGGGCTCATAGGCGTTGCCCGCGGCCAGGGTGACCGGCGGGGCCAGGGCGGCCTTGAAAAGAAAACCCCCGGATTTGGGCGCGAACCATTTCCGGCGCCGGGCGGGGGCCAGGGCCGCGACTTCCCCGGGGCTGAACAGGCCGGCCTCGGCCCGGGCCAGGGCCTCGGGGTTCAGATCCAGGCCGCAAATCTCCACCTGCCAGTTTTTATGGCGGAAGCCGGCCTCTTCCAGGGTGATGGCCAGGGAAACGGTCTCGAAAGCCCCGCAGCCCAAAGCCAGGGCCCGGAGCGTCCGTTCCGGGGCCCCGGCCGCCCATTCCCGCAAAACGGCCCCGGCCACTTCAAACTGGGGGCCGGGACAAAGCAAAGCCCCGCCGTCATAAAGGGCCAGGGGCCAGAGGCGGCCCCATTCCCCGGGGTCGGCCCGGAGGGCCTCCCTATAGGCCTCCAGGCCGGCCAGGCCCAGGAGAGCCTGGCGGGCCCGGACCGCGGCCAGGAACCTGTCCCGGCCCCTGGGGGTGAAGGCCGCGCCGAAACGGGCCCCGGCCTCGGCGGCCAGGGCGGCTGAAATATCAGCGGTCATGGCTTTTCTTTTCAGGCCGGGGGTCGGCCAGGCCCCGGCGCAGATCCAAAAGTTCCCGCCGGGTCTCGGCCAGGACGGACCTTAGGGCCGTCAGTTCCGCCCCGGCCTCGGCGGCCCCTTGGGCGGCCACCGGGGCCTTGCCGGCCGCCTCCAGGCGGCGCCGGGCCCCGGCTATGGTGTAGCCCTCTTCCTGGAGCAGGCGCTTTATTTCCCGAAAAACTTCCAGGTCCCGGGGATGATAGACCTTTTTGCGGGGCCCCACCTGAAGCGGCTTGACCGCGGCCCCGAATTCCTTTTCCCAGAACCTCAGGACAGTGGTTTTCACCCCGAGCAGGGCTGAAAGCTCGGACAACTTATAGAAAACCTGTTCCGGGTCTGAGGCCATATCCGAGCCTCCGTTCAGGTTTCGCCCTCTTTCAGGAGGGCCCGCAGTTCCGGGCTCAGGGTGAAGACCACCCGCTGCCGGGGGGGGATGAGGACCGGCCGGCCCGTGGCCGGGTCGCGGCCCGGGCGCTGGGGGCTGAGCTTGGTCTCGAAACGGCCCAGGCCCCGGAAGGAGGCCGCCCCGCCCTCGGCCAACTGCCCGGCCAGAATTTCCAGAAAACCGTCCAGAAGCTCCCCGGCTTCGCGGGCCGAAAGGCCCAGCCGGGCCCGCAGACGGCCTAGGAGGGCGCTCCTGGTCAGGGCCCCGGCCATCAGGACCTCAGGGCCGCGCCGAAGCGCTCGGCCAGAAGGCCGGTGAGGCGGCCGCAGAATTCGCCCACCTCTTCATCGGTCAGGGTCTTGTCCGGGGACTGGAAAGTCAGGCGGAAAGCCAGGCTCTTCCTGCCGGCCGGCAGCCGGTCGCCCTGGTAGAGATCGAAGAGCAAAAGACCGGCCAGGGGCAGGCTCTTGTCTTCGAGTATGGCCGCGATGAGATCGCCGGCCGGCCGGTCTTCGTCCAGCACCAGGGCCAGGTCCCGGTCGGCGGGCGGGAACTTGCTCCAGCCGGCGAAGGGGCGGCGGCCCCAGCCCCGTTCCAGGATGACCTCGGCGTCCAGTTCAAAGAGATAGGTCGCCGCCTCCTTGAGGCCGAAAGCCTGGGCGGCCTGGCGGCCCAGGCGGCCCAGGTGCCCCAGGAGGGCCCCGTCGGCCAAAAAGACCCCGGCGGCCTCGGCCGGGTCATACCAGGGGGGCGGGTCGGGGAGCCTTTTGAATTCGGCGGGGCCGCCGGGGAGGATCGGGCCGAGGCTCTCCACCAGGCCTTTAATATCCCAGAAATCCACGGGCCGGCAGGGCTCCAGCCAGGTGCCCGGGCCCATGACCCCGCTTAGGAGGCCGGCCATGGTCTCCCGCTCCTCGGGCTGGCGGTCCGGGCCGTTGGAGAGAAAGACCCGGCCCAGTTCAAACAGGGCGGTCAGGGGGCGGTTATGGGCCTGGTTGACTTTCAGGGCGGAAAGGAGGCTGGGGGCCAGAAGGGGCCGCATGAGCCCCTGCTCCTCGCTTAAGGGGTTCAGGACGGGCAGGCCCCGGAGCCGCCAGGGGCTGTCCCCGGCCAGGCCCAGCCGGTCGGCGAAATCGGGGTTGATGAAGGAATAGGTGATGCTTTCGGCCAGGCCGCCGGCGGCCAGGTGGTCCCGGGCTTCGGCCCTCAGGCGCCAGGCCGGGGGCGGGTCCTGGCGGCGGGCCGGGGCCTTGGGCAGGGTCGCCGGGATGCGGTCGAAATCCAGGAGCCGGGCCACTTCTTCCCACACGTCCACCTCCCGGCTGAGGTCCGGGCGCCAGGGGGGCGGCCGGAGGCTGAACTTTTCCCCCGAACCCTCCACTTCCAGGCCGATGGCCCGAAGCACCCGGAGCATGTCTTCCGGCCGGTGGCCGGTGCCGAGGAAGGCATTGGCCCGGGCCGGGCTGAATTCCACCACCGGGGGGGAAAAGGGGCGGGGGTAGAGGTCCAGGCGGCCGGCGGCCACCCGGCCCGAGGCCAGGACCCGCATGAATTCCGCGGCCCTGTCCAGGGCCAGGCCGCAGACCTCCGGGTCGGAACCGCGCTCGAAACGGTAGGAGGCGTCGGTGGACAGGCCGTTGGCCCGGGAGGCCCGGCGGATGGTGGCCGGGTTGAAGGCCGCGCTTTCCAGGAGAATATGCCGGGTGGAGGGCCTGATCTCCGAATCGAGCCCGCCCATGATGCCGGCCAGGCCCACGAGCCCGGCCCCGTCGCAGATCATGAGGTTGACTTCGGCCGCCAAAAGCCTCGCCTGGCCGTCAAGGGTGGTGAAAGGGGTGCCGGCGGGATAGGCCCGGGCGGCCAGGCGCCGGCCGCCGACCTGTTCCAGGTCGTAGGCGTGGAGGGGCTGGCCCAGTTCCAGAAGGACGTAGTTGGTGATGTCCACAATGTTGTTGATGGGCCGGAGGCCCGCCGCGGCCAGGCGGCCGGCCAGCCAGTCCGGGCTGGGGCCTATGGTCACGTCCTCGATGACCCGGGCCGCGAAACGGAAGCAGTGATCCGGATCGTCTATGGCCACCTGGGCCAGGGAGCGGACATCCGGCCCCTCCTCCCGCACCCGGGGCGCGGGCTTCTTAAGAGGCCTGTCGAGGAGGGCGGCCAGTTCCCGGGCCAGGCCCAGGATGGACAGGGCGTCCGGGCGGTTGGGGGTGACGCCTATTTCCATCACCCAGTCCCCCCGCCCGGTGTGGTCGGTGAGGCTCTCCACCTCCAGCCCGGCCAGGGTCAGCTTATCAGCCGTTTCCCGGGGGGTCAGGCCGCCGAGGTCCACAAAATCGCCCAGCCACTCCAGGCTTGCTTTCATAGGAGTTCTCTCAATAAATAGCTAAAACTGGGTCAAAAACCTCAGGTCGCTCTCATAGAACAGGCGAATGTCTTCCAGGCCGTATTTGAGCATGGCCACCCGCTCGATGCCCATGCCGAAGGCGAAGCCGCTGACCCGGCCCGGGTCGTAGCCCACGAAGCCGTAAACGGCCGGATCGACCATGCCGCTGCCGAGTATCTCCAGCCAGCCCGTGCCCTTGCAGAGCCGGCAGCCCCGGCCGCCGCAGAGGACGCAGGCTATGTCCACCTCGGCAGAGGGCTCGGTGAAGGGGAAGAAGCTGGGCCGGAGGCGGATCCTGGTGTCCGGGGAGAACATGGCGGTGGCAAAGGCGGTCAGGACGCCCTTGAGGTCGCCGAAGGTCAGGCCCTGGTCCACGGCCAGGCCCTCCACCTGGTGGAACATGGGCGAATGGCTGACATCCGAATCCCGGCGGTAGGTCTTGCCGGGCACCACCACCCAGACCGGGGGCGGGGTCTTTTCCATGGTCCGGACCTGCATGGGCGAGGTGTGGGTGCGCAACAGCAGGTCGGCGGAAACGAAGAGGGTGTCCTGCATATCCCGGGCCGGGTGGTCGGGGGGGAAATTCAGGGCCTCGAAATTGTAATAGTCGGTCTCCACCTCCGGGCCCTCGACCAGGCTGAAGCCCAGGCGGCCGAAGATGTCGCAGATCTCCGCGGCCGTGCGGCTGATGATATGCCGGTGCCCCTCTCTGGGCCGGCGGCCGGGCAGGGTCACATCCAGCCACTGGGCCTTGGAGGACGCGTTCTCCAGGGCGGCCCGGGCCGCCTCGAAAGCCGCCGCGGCCTCCCCCCGGGCCTGGTTGGCCGCCGCGCCGGCCCGGGGCCTTTCCTCTTTGTCCAGGGTCCCCAGGGCCTTCATCAGCTCGGCGAAACGGCCCTTGACGCCCAGAAACTCGATGCGGGCCGCCTCCAATCCCGAAGCCGACCCGGCCGCCTGAAACGCGGCCAGGGCCCGGCTCCGGGCTTCCTCGATTTTTTCCAGCAAGGTCTCGCTCATGGGCGCTCGCTCACAGGGCCAAAAAAAGGGCCGCCGGTCTGAACCCGAGCGGCCCTGCCAAACCTCTTACAGGGCCTTCCTCAGGCCGGGGCCGCGCCTTCCCGGGCGGCCCGGACCAGTTGGGCAAAACCGGCGGGATCGCTCACGGCCAGCTCGGCCAGCATTTTGCGGTCCACTGCCATCCGGGCCTTGTTCAAGGAGTCGATGAGCCGGGAATAGGAAGTGCCCAGGGACTTGGCCGCCGCGCTGATGCGGATGACCCACAGGGAGCGCATCTCCCGTTTCCGGACTTTGCGGTCGCGATAGGCGAAACAGAGGCCCCGTTCCACCGCTTCCCGGGCGGTGCGGTACAGGACGCCGCGCCCGCCCCGATAACCCTTGGCCATCTTCAAATATTTGGCGTGGCGCTTTTTGGCCGTGACGCCGCCTTTGATCCGCATGGCTTTATCCTCTCATCCCAGGCCCAGATAGGGCAAAAGCTTCTTCAAGGCCCCCACGTCGGCCGAGGAGGCCGTGGCGGACCGGCGCAGACCACGCTTCTGCTTGGTGGTCTTGGTGGTCAGGATATGGCGGGCGTAGGCCCGGGAACGCTTGACCTTGCCGCCGGCGGTGGCTTTGAAGCGCTTGGCCGCGCCGCGGTTGGTCTTCATCTTGGGCATCGTGGCCTCCCTGTTCAGTCGGCCTTGTCGGCCAGGAAAAACTTGTTTCTGACCCGCACCTTGGCGGCCTTGCCCCGGAGGGCCCGCAGATAGTAAAGCCGGGCCCGCCGCACCTTGCCCTGGGTCACCACTTCAAGGCGGTCGAGGTTGGGCGAATTGAGGGGAAAAATGCGCTCCACCCCGATGCCGTAGGACATTTTGCGCACGGTGATGCTGGCGTCGGCGGCGTTGCCCCGGTGGTGGCGGATGACCACGCCCTTGAAGACCTGGAAACGTTCCTTGTCGCCTTCCTTGATGCGCACTGAAACGGCCACCGTATCCCCCACCCGGAAGGGGGGCAGGTCCAGCCTCAACTGCTCCTGGTTGATATGGAAGATAGGGTCCATCAGGCCAACTCCTTGGGGTGGTAAAAGAGTAATATAGACCATACCCGCTATTTTATCAAGATTTTTTTCCAGGGGCCGGGGGCTCCGGCCGGTTGAGGGCCCCCAGGGCGGCCCGGGCGGCCTGGTCCAGTTCGGCCGCGGCCAGCATTTCCGGCCGCCGGGCCAGGGTCCTGGCCAGGGCGGCCTTGAGACGCCAGTCGGCCACGGCCCGGTGATGACCGCTCAAAAGGACCTCCGGCACGCCCAGGCCGCGAAAAGAGGGCGGACGGGTGTAGTGGGGATATTCCAGAAGGCCGGCCTGATGGCTTTCCTCTTCGGCCGAGCCGGCCCGGCCCATGAAGCCGGGCGCCAGGCGGGCCACGGCCTCCATCAGGGCCATGGCCGGGACCTCGCCCCCGTTGAGCACATAGTCGCCTATGGAGATCTCCTCGTCGGCCAGAAGATCGATGACCCGCTGGTCCAGGCCTTCGTAACGGCCGCAGATCAGCAGCAGACGCTTTTTGGCCAGAAGCTCCCGGACCTTGGCCTGGTCCAGCCTGGTCCCGGAGGGGGTCAGGCAGACCCGCCAGGGCCGGGGGCGCCCGGCCCCGGCCGCCTCTATGGCCAGGGCCAGGGGCTCGGGCGTGAGGACCATGCCCGGCCCCCCGCCGTAGGGCCGGTCGTCACAGGTGTGGTGGCGGTCCGGGGCGAAATCGCGGGGGTTGGTCAGGGTGACCCTGATCACCCCCCGGGCCAGGGCCTTGGCCATGAGGGATTCCGAAAGAAAGCCCCCGAAGAGGTCCGGGAAGAGGGTGACGAGATCGAAACGCATGGAGCCCCTGATTCATTGGGTCAGGCGACCGCACCAGACCACCTGGCCCAGCACCTCCACCTGACCGGCCTCGACTTCATAAGGGGGAACTATGTCCCGGTTGTCGCTGATGATGCGATACAGGCCGCCGGGGCGGATCTCGATGCGGTTGACCAGGAGGCTCTCGGCCAGCCGGAGGGCGTAGGCCTGGCCCTGGTAGACCTGGCGCTGCCCGGTATCCACCAAAAGCAGGTCGCCGTCGTTGAAGGTGGGCCGCATGGCCGGCCCCTTGACCCGGACCAGGCGGGCCTGGGACAGCTCGGCCACCAGGTCGGAGAGCCACTTGCGTTCAAAGCTGATGGGGGTCCCGTTCCGCGGCGAAGAGGGGGCCTCATCCCCAATCCCCCTATCGAGGAAGGGCGGAAAGACCCAGGACCGGGGCGCGTCCCGGACCGGGCCGGCCATCGAGGAGTGGGCCGGCCGGGATTCATCATCCTCGGCCATGATGGGCCAGGACAGGCCCTCCCCGCCCAGCCCCACCAGCCAGTCCAAAGAGCATTGGAGCACCCGGGCCAGGTTGAGAAAATGCTCGCCCCGGGGCAGGCTGCCGGATTCATAACTCTGGATGGTATTGACCGAGACCCCCATCAGGCGGGCCAGATCCCGCTGGGAAAGGCCCAGGCGCTTGCGGCGTCCGGTCAGCCGCCGGGCATAGGCTGAAACGAGTTCGGGGGAGGCTTCCGGAGACCAATCCAGGATCCCGGAGTTGAAATCAAATCTTGGCATGGTCATTCACCTTACAAAAAAAGAGCCGAAGGAAAGGCCGCCCCGGCCCGACCCACCAAGTTGTTTACAAAAAATAATTTTTTGAAAGCAACTTTTAGCATCATAACCGGGCGAAATTCTCAGCTAAACCGCCCTTTAGCGGGCGGTTTCGCATATACATAACATAATATTTATGTTTAAACAAGCTTTTTCGTTTTTAGAGCCGCCCGCCGGCCCGCCCGCCACCTCCAAGCAGCCATAAGGCCGACCCAGACGGCCAGGGCCGGGGCCAGAAACCGGCCCCCGCGCGAAAACGGGGTACGGCCGGTATCGGCCCGGTCCAGGATGGGAGCCGTAAGGGGAAAGACCCCCACGGCCATCAGTTCCGTGGCCTGGGTGATCCGGCCCGAAGGCCGGATGACCGCGCTGATGCCGGTGTTGCCGGCCCGCACCAGGGGGCGGCGGGTCTCCACGGCCCGCATGGCCGCCTGCAGCAGGTGCTGGCCCGGGGCCCGGCTGCGGCCGAACCAGGCGTCATTGGTGGGCACCAGAAGGAGATCGGCCCCGGCCCGGACCCGGTCCAGGCCCAGGTGGGGAAAGGTCGATTCAAAACAAATCAAAAGGCCCAGCCGCACCTGGCGGGTCAGACCCGGGCCCAGGGGCAGATCCATGGGGGGCTGGGGCCGGCCGGGGTCATAGATGCCGGCCGCGCCGATGAGCCCCTCCATGAAACCCAGGTTCAGGAAGGGCAGCCAGTCCAGGGGCAGGTATTCGCCGAAAGGCACCAGGTGGAGCTTGTCATACCAAGGGCCGGGCCGGCCGTCCCGGAACAGGAGCATCCGGTTGTGGAGGGTCTGGACGGGCCATTGGCCGTCCAGGCCGCTTACGCCCAAAAGGCTCTGGCCGCCGATCTCCCGGGCCAGGCCGTCCAGCCATAGGGTCTCCTCCCGGTCGGCGCCGTAAACGAAGGGCAGGGCCGTTTCCGGCCAGAAGAGGAGCCAGGGTGAGGTCCGGCCGGCCTCCCGGGCCAGGCTTTCGTAAAGGGCCAGGTGGCGGGCGCGGATCTGGGGCTCCCATTTCTCGGCCTGCTCTATGGCCGGCTGGATAACCGTCACCAGGCGGGTGTCGGCCCGGTCGGCCGCCGCCTCCCAATGTTCATACTTGAGGCGGCCATAGCCGGACCCCAGGGCCAGAAGGCCCAGGGCGGCCAGAAGAAAGGCGGCCCTCCGGCCGCGGGCCGAAAAAAAGGCCGCGGCCAGCCACAGGTTGACCAGGGCCGCGAAAAAACCCAGGCCATAAAACCCGAAGAGGTCCGCGGCCTGGCCCATATAGGCCGACTGGGCCAGGGGGCCGGCCAGGGGCGTCCAGTTGAAGCCGGTGAAAACCCAGTTTTTAAGCCAGTCCAGGCCGGCCCAGGCCCCGGCTCCGGCCAGGCTCCAGCCCCACAGCCCCCCGGGGAACAGAGTGGCCCGAAGGCTCAGGAGCCAGGCGAAAAGGGCCGGGTAAAGGGCCAGGTAGGCGGCCAAGAAGAGGAAGATCAGCCAGCCGGCCGCCAGGCCCAGGCCGCCGTAGTCGGCCAGGACATCGGCCAGCCAGGACAGGGAGGCCAGGGACAGGGACAGGCCGTAAACCCAGCCGCAGGCCAGGGCCCGCCGGCCGGTCCGGCCGTCGATGGCCATGACAAGGGGGACCAGGGCCACGAAACACAGGGGCCACCACCCGGGCCAGGGCCAGGCCAGGTTCTGGAGCCCTCCGCCCAGAGCGGCCATCAAAAGCGGGCCTGCCCGGCCCCCTGATATTTTTCCGGCGGTCACCGTCAGGCCTGATCCGGCTCGGGTTCGTTTAAGATATAGTGCCTCAGGGTCCGCCTCAGGGCGGGCAGGTCAATGGGCTTGGTCAGGTGCCGGTCCATGCCGGCGGCCAGGCAGTGCTCCCTTTCCTCGGCAAAGGCGTGGGCGGTCATGGCCACTATCACCAGGCCCTCGTATAGCGGGTTTTCCCGGATGCGCCGGGTGGCCTCGAAACCATCCATCACCGGCATCTGAAGATCCATGAGCACGACCTCGAAAACCGGGCGCCGCCCGGTCCGGCTGGCTTCCTCCAGGCGGGCCAGGGCCACTTCGCCGTTTTCGGCCGTGGTGACTTCGAGCCCCATTTTCTTCAAAAGATTCCTGGCCACCAGGATGTTGACATCGTTGTCATCGACCAGGAGCACATTGTGGCCGGCGAGATCCTCATCGTAATGGGTCTGCTTTTTGGCGGCCTTGGGCGGAGAGGGCGCGGCCAGGCCGAAGACGCAGGTGAAGCGGGCAAGGCTGCCCTTCCCCAGTTCTCCTTCCATTGAAATGCCGCCGCCCATGAGTTCCACCAGGCTCCTGGTTATGGTCAGGCCCAGGCCCGTGCCGCCGTATTGGCGGGTGGTGGAGGAATCGGCCTGGGTGAAGGGGGCGAAGATGCTCCGGGCCTGCTCCGGGGACAGGCCGATGCCCGTATCCCGGACCGCAAAGGCCAACGTCACGGTCGGCGGGGTTTCCCCGGCGGCCCCCCCGGGGGCATTTTCGGCGGTTTCCACCTTTTCGGCCCGGGCGACGGTGACGGTGACGCCGCCCTTACGGGTGAACTTGAAGGAGTTGCCGACCAGGTTGATGAAAATCTGCCTCAGCCTCAAGGGGTCGCCCAGGAGGCGGTCGGGCAGGTCGTCCGGGGCCTCCACATTCAGGTAAAGACCGGACTGGAGGCTGCGTTCCCGGAACATGGTGCCCAGGTCGCCCAAGACTTCCCGGAGGGAGAAGGGAATGCTCTCCACCGTCATCTTGCCGGCCTCGACCTTGGAAAAATCCAGGATGTCGTTGATAATGCCCAGAAGGTTCTCGCCGGAATGATTGGCCTGGTAAGCGAATTCCCTTTGCTGGTCGTCGAGGTCCGTCTCCAGGAGCAGGCGGGTCAGGCCCAGGACGGCGTTCATGGGCGTGCGTATCTCATGGCTCATGTTGGCCAGAAACTCGCTCTTGGCCCGGCTGGCCGCCCGGGCGTCGCTGACGCGCTGTTCCAGGGTCGTGATCATGGTCCTTAAGGCCTCGGCCAGTTCGCCTATCTCGCCCTGGCCGGTGACGCTCAGCTTTTCCCGCAGTTCCGCCCTTATGGCCTCCCCCTGTTCGTATTCGCCCCCGGAGATGATCCGGGCCGCGGCCACCAGTTCCTCCATGGGATGGACGATGCTTCTGGCCACCAGGGCCACCACCGCCAGGGCCAGGGCCAGGACCAGCAGGGCGCTGAGGACGATGATGGTCAGGATGCTGTAGGTCGATTCCATCAATTCGGAACGGTCGAAGACCATGGCCAGTTTCCAGCCCAGGGTGTCGGTCATGGTGCGGGTGACGATGTATTCCTCTATGCCCCGTTCGCCGACTCCGTAGAACTCGCCGTCGGGGCTTTCGTCGAGATGGCGCCAGAACTCGGGATATTCGGACGGGTCCAGGGTAAGGTGTTCCGGGTCATGGCCGTTGGCGATGACCCGGCCCTCGGGGTCGAAAACCACCAGGTAGCCGGTTTTCAGGATGCGGCGCTCACCCAGCTCCTTGATCAGGCTGGTCAGGTTGTATTCAATGCCCACCAGGCCCAGGGGCTGGCCGGTCATATCGGCCGTCCTGACCATGATGGACACTATAAGGGAGCCGCCGGCCACCTGGTAGGGCGAACTGAAGACCAGCCGGTTCGGGCTGTCCATGAGTTCCTTATACCACTGCTGCTCGCGGGGGTCGAAGCCGGCCGGACGGACGTGCCCCTCGGGGGTCTGGACTATCTGCCCGTCGTTGTTGGCGGCGAAAACCAGGGCGAAATTCATGTTGGCCCGGGCCACCCGGAGGAATTCGTCGTAGATCAGTTTTTCATAAGGGGTATGGCGTTCGTAACGCAGGGTCGTGGTGGCCGTGGTGCCGATATAGCTGCTCAGTTCCCCCCGGGATTCCCGCACCAGCCTCAAGCTGCCGAGATACCTGGCGTTCATGACCCCGGAGGACAGGGAGGCCTCGACCTGCTCCTTGACCCGTTCCAACTGGGTGACGGCCATGTCGTGAAAGGCCTGGTGATCGACTTTCTTTATTTCGTAGAATATGATGGCGCAGATGATGCCGCAGGCCAGGGTCAGGCAGATGGCGAAAGCCAGGACCAGGCGCGGGCGGATGGACATTCGGATCCCTCAAAACGGCATATGTTTATTTCAGTTCGGCTACTTGGCCCGCTCCAGGTATTCGCCGGTGCGGGTGTCTATCTTCAGAACGTCGCCCTCGTTGATGAAGAGGGGCACCTGGACCACCAGGCCGGTGGAAAGGGTGGCCGGCTTGGTGGCGCCGGTGGCCGTATCCCCCTTGAGGCCGGGATCGCTTTGAGTGACTTCCAGGTTGACGGTGGTCGGCAGGTCCAGGCCGATGGGCCGGCCCTGGTAGATGTTCAGCACCAGGCTCATGTTCTCCAGAAGGTAATGGCGGCTGTCACCCACCTGCTCGGCCGATAGGTGCAGTTGCTCATATGTGCCCTCATCCATGAACACATAGCCGTCTTTGACGTCGAAATAGAGGTATTGGACGTTTTTTTCCTCCAGGTCTGGCTTTTCCACTTTTTCGCCGGAGCGGAAAGTCTCCTCCAGGACCCGGCCGCTGACCAGGCTCTTCAGCTTGGTGCGGACGAAGGCCCCCCCCTTGCCCGGCTTGACATGTTGGGATTCGACAATGAGATAGGGCTCGCCCTTGAACTGGATCCTCAGCCCGCGGCGGAAATCACTGGTGGAATACATGGTCGGCTCCTGAATTTTTTACCATCTTTTAAATCGCCAGGCTCTAGGGCCTCTCCTCGGACAGGTCCGGTTCCTCGGAGAGGCGGTAAACGGTTTCGCCCGGCCGGATGAGGCCGAATTTGCGGCGGGCCTCGTCTTCCACATAGCCGGGGTCGTGGAGCAGGTGGTCTATCTTTTGCCGGAGGATCTGGTTTTCATCGCGCAGGGCGGCGTTCTCAAACTCCAGCCTGCCCTTTTCCCGCTCCAGTTCCGCCCGGCGGATGAAACCATCGGCCGAGAGGACCAAATAGGCCAGGCCGGCCAAAAGGGACAGGCCCAGAAAGGCCAGGGCCAGGCGGCCCCAAAGGCCGGGGCCAAAAAACTCCCGGAGCCGCCGGCCGAGGGGGCCGGCTTCAGCCTCGGCCGCCGAAGACAATGGCCTGGATTCGCCTGTCTCGCTCATCGCGCCGCTCCTTGGAGTCATTCCCCGGGCTCCTCCCCGGGCCGCACGGCGCGGCCCGAAAGGACCACCCGGTTGAAGCCGGCCAGGCGCAGGGTATCCATGACCCGGACCAGGCGGCCGTAGGCGACCGCCTGGTCGGCTGAAACCACCACCACCACTTCGTCGCCGGCCGCGCCGACGCGGGTCAAAAGCCCGGACAGGCCAGACAGGGCGGTGGGCTGGTTGTCAAAAACGATATCCCCTTCGGCCGTTATCGACAATTCCAGGCGCTCGGAAGCCTGGACGCGGATCCTGGACTCGGCGTCCACCGGGGGCAAAAGCATTTTCAGGCCCGGCAGCAGCCCGAACTGGGCCGTGACCATGAAAAACAAAAGCAACAGGAGCACCACGTCCACCAAGGGGGTCATGTTCAGGGATATGTCCGCCTGGTTCTTAATATTTTTTGGCCTGAAGTTCATGGCTCACGCTTCGGTGGAGGCCAGGGCTTCCAGAAGGTCGGACGACAGTTCCTCCAGTTCGCCGATGAGGCTTTCGGCCCGGCTCAACAGGGCCCGGTGGACGACCAGGGTGGGGATGGCCACGCAGAGGCCGGCGGCGGTGGTCAGGAGGGCCTCGGAAATGCCGCCGGCCAGAAGGCCGGGGTTGCCGACGCCTTCGGCGGCGATGGAGTTGAAGGCGC
>Ga0082212_10007907_pt1 | contig 13975 bp, 12 predicted proteins | sample TergutNt197P3_FD_71548 | JGI IMG/M metagenome (GOLD analysis project Ga0082212, IMG submission 71548) | Neocapritermes taracua P3 segment gut microbial communities from Petit-Saut dam, French Guiana - Nt197 P3 | ecosystem: Host-associated > Arthropoda: Insects > Digestive system > Gut ... | reverse complement strand
GAGGCAGGTATCAAAGTGATACTTGGTACACCTACTTATTCCATTCCTGCATGGATGGCACACAAATACCCTGAAATGCTGGCTGAACATATCAGAGGCGCCAGAGAGTATTATGGTATCCGGCAAAATATGGATATGACCAATCCTGTTTACCGGCGCCTGTCAGAACGAATTATACGGAAGATGATGGAGCATTTTGCGCAACATCCTGCAGTTATCGGTTATCAGGTGGACAACGAAGTAGAGGCGAGAGGTATTAATAATCAGGGTTATTTTCTTGGGTTTGTCGATTATATCAAACAGAAATTTAATAACGACCTGAAATTGCTGAACAAAGAATGGGGATTAAACTATTGGGGCATGAACATCAATACATGGGATGAGTTTTACCCGCGCGACGGCGTGACCAATCCATCCTATAAAAACGAATGGGAACGCTACAATCGTTATCGGTTGGCGGAATTTCTGAACTGGCAGGTGGAGATCGTCAACGAATACAAACGAAAAGATCAGTTTGTGATGCATTGTTTTATGCCTGCTTTCCACAACCTCGACCAGGTGGAAAGTTTCCGGAAAATGCAATATCCGGCTATCAATGTCTATCATGGGGTGCAAGACAGACAAAACGGACAGCAGATTGCTTATTCAGGCGATTTTATGCGCACAGTGGCAAAAGACAATTATATCATTACCGAAACCAATGCACAAGCGACCGGGTGGGATGCAAGAAATCAACAACCACCTTACGACGGACAACTCCGACAAAACGTATATGCACATCTGGCATCCGGATCCAATATGGTCTCGTACTGGCATTGGCATACACTGCATTACGGACAGGAAACCTATTGGCGCGGCGTGCTGGGACAGGATTTGCAGCCCAACCGTATTTACCGTGAATTTACCGTCACTGCCAAAGAATTAGAACGTATCGGCAAAGATTTAGTCAATCTGAAAAAAAACAACAAAGTAGCCATCCTTTACAGCCATGATTCGTATCATGCACTGGGTTTTATGTCTTACACCAATCGCGACAGATATCCCGCAAACATGGTTCACAGCGCACTTTACAATCAGAATATTGAAACGGATATTGTTCCCTGCGATCAATGGACAGATTTCAGTTCATATAAAATGCTGATCATTCCGCCTTTGTATGTAGCCAACAAAACCCTGCTCGAAAAAATCGACCAGTTTGTGCAAAACGGCGGTTATGTAGTTATGTTTTTTAAAAGCGGTTACTGCAACGAACATTCTGCTGTTCGCGCCGAACTGGCGCCCGGCCCATTGCGCCGGGCATGCGGATTTTATTATCAGGAATATGCTAACATTCCTTCTATGAAACTAAAAGACAATGCATTCGGACTGAGTGGAGAGCAAATCAGCGAATGGTACGAATTTCTGAATCTGGAAACAGCTAAACCGTTAGCTTATGCCGATCATCCTTTTTACGGGAAATGGCCGGTGATTACTGAAAATTCGTATGGAAAAGGCAAGCTGATTTATATCGGCGCTTATCCCACGCAGGAATTGTTGGAGAAAGTCATTCTACAAACAGCAAATGAGGCCGGTTTAATAACAAAAGTAAATGATTACCATTTTCCAATAATTTTTCGTTCAGGGAAAAACCAATCAGGGAAAAACATTCATTACATGTTTAATTTTAGCGACAAAAACCAAACCGTGAAAAATCCCTATCCTAACGGCAAAGAATTGATTTCAGGGAAAAAATCCGGCGAAACAATTTCACTAAAAGCATGGGACGTGATGATTATGGAGGAATGATTAAATCATTCTGATTTAATCGACTTCAGCGGATGATTATTCGCTGCACGCCAATTCTGAAAAGTTGCCGTACCTGTAGTAATTGCTGCCTCAACTACAAACGTCAGCAGATAAACCCAGCAGTACATTGGCGTTATGTAAGCGAAACTCACCAACCAGCGGAAACGGCATATCACGCAAGCGGTGTCGCCGTAACAAAGCAAACCGCTAATATCTTAACCCACATTGTAGCCCATCAAGTCGAGAACAGATATATAGTGTCTGCAAGAAAACACCCATTTTTTCAAAATGATTAGTCAAATTTTTCATCCGGAGCCATAAATTTCGGAGCCATGTTTTGTAGAAAAACCAAATATTTTTCTTTGATGAGGCAATATGGCGATTTATAAAACAAAACAACTGTTTTTTTTATCAACCGGACGCACCATCCCAATAGATGTTCATTTTTGATGCTCATCTCAGAGGAATATCAGGCAGCCCGTCGGTGCTTAACCGCTTTGCGTTCTGCTTCCTTTCGCTCCTGATCCAGCAGTATCTTCCCGATACGGCGAAGATTATAAGCGATGATTGCCAAACCCACATAACGGTGCATACCTCTGATCCCTTTATCCGGACAACGATCCAATCCCCGGTGTTCCAATTCGTTAATGTTGGATTCTACTGCGCTGTGTTTACGTCTGGCTTTGATAAATTCAGGATCACTTTCTCTTTGAAGATCGGCTAAACTGCGTTTCCCTTTTTTAGGTATAACAGCCTTCATATCAAACAATTCTATAAGTTCGACATCGTCTTTGCTGAAAAAACCCTTGTCGCCACTGCAAAGGGAGACCTGATACCGTTGCCTGATCCGGTCTAACGCGGGAAGCAATAATTGATTGTCCTGCTGATGATCGGCAACCCACCAGTCTATCGCAAAATGCCACTGATCGGTGGCGACTAAGGTACGTTTACCCAATTCTACCGGCTTGTGTGCCTTGCCTTTACAAATCCATTCAACCCAAGGCTCGAAAACAGAAAAAATCTTTTCTTCGTGGGGTATTTTCTCGCCTTTCAGCAAGCGACGATCTACCAAATCAATATGCTTGTCAAGCATTTGACGAAAATATTCAAACTGTTCCAAAAGTATCTGTTCACCAAGAGTTAATGTTCCTGAAAGCCTGATTTTGTGCAGTTTATCAGATAGTTTTCCGGCAGTAAGCAAATAAGCGCCGGCAGCCTTCTTCAGACGTGTCTGGCGGTTTTTGCTCTTGTCTGCCGTTGCCCGGCTCAGTATCAACATCTGGTTTTTCATTGTCCGGCGCCAATGCTCAATTTTGCGCCAACCGCTACTGTAAGCGGGATTCAGGTCAATCAAATGTGTCAAAATATCAAGGCATTTGCGCCCACTGTCAAACAACAAATTGTAATCCGTCGGAAAATGAACATTGGCCTCGGTAACAAAACTGTCAACCTTGATATGCAAGGAACTTCCGTCTCTTTTTTTTTAACGATTTTGTGTCCTGCTTCAACAATAACCTGATTGATTTCACGAAGGGTGTTATCATCTAATAAACTGACATTGTCAATGATGGTTTGACGGTCGAAATCACGTCCGCGAACGATACCATCGTGTACGCCAAGCATTTGACGCAACAGACCGTCTGTGTTGGCATGGTAATGAAGACGGTCGTAATCCGCGTTCAGGCACAGGCGGGCGCCGGCAAGTACGAAAATAGACCACAAGTCCATACCCGGACGACCGGTGGACTTTTTGGTGCAAATGACTTTTTCCAACAAACTGTAAATCTGCTCACTGAGTTCTTTGTCCGTGTAGACGTACTGCATGGCGCGCAGAAACGGCGGAAATTCGTCCCTGCATTTGCTCGGGATAATAATCTGATCTATCGGGGTGCTGCCCAAGGTTAATTGTGCCTCGAATCTTTTCCTCATGACTGAATTTTTGATGAATGATGATTGATTTATGTCCCAAAATTAAGCATTATACCCCATAAATACAAGGGTTTTGGAAATTAATGTGAAAAAAAATGGACACCTTTCAACTCAAAAAAACAGGGTGAACTCTTGATTTAAAAGAAATTCGCGGTTTTCTGACAGACACTAACTAGGGTCTGCTGAAAAAGTTTGAAACGATTGTCCAATCTACATTTTACCTATATTTGTGCTACTATAAGTGCAAAGATATATGGCAAAATCCTCAAAAACCCGTGCATCAAAACAGGCGTATGTCAGTCCCAGTCAGGGAGTGCTACCCTGTTTTGGACTTCCATTTTCCGGTAGTTTGTCCCCAGATAATCGCTGGGTAGTACTTGCAGGGAAGATACCCTGGGACGTTCTGGTGAAGATTTACCTCAAACAGATGCGCAACGACCATACCGGCGCTGGTGGTATCAATCCGCGGGTTGCTCTTGGTGCATTGATCATCAAACATATATGTGATTTGAGCGACAGGGAAACCATCCAGCAGATACGCGAAAATGTGTATATGCAATATTTTCTGGGCTATTCCAGTTTCAGCAATGCTTCTCCTTTCGACGCGTCGCTATTTGTTGAACTCCGTTATCGTCTTGGGATGGAACAGATCAATGCTATCAACGAGCGTATCATTGAGTTTGTCCGTGAACAGACCGCTTCTTCAACACCGGATGTACCATCGAAAGAAGAGCCAAAACAATCTGTCATTACGTCTGAAGACAAGGTAAAAGAGATCGGTTCAGACACAATAGACGAAAGCAAGGCAGCACAAACGTCGGGTTGCGCTTTGCCTGCCAATCGGGGCAAAATGATTATTGATGCTACTGTTTGCCCACAAGATATTGCCTATCCTACTGATTTGAACCTTCTGAATGACGCTCGCGAAAAGTCCGAAGAATTGATCAATCTATTGTACGATCCGGTTCTTCACGGGAAAAAACCACGAACATACCCGCGCAAGGCTCGCAGATTATATCTGACAGAGGCTCAAAAAAAGAGTTCAACCTTGCGTGCCATCCGCAAAGCCAACAGAAAGCAATTGAACTTTTTGAAAAGAAATATTGGACACCTCCACCGATTATTGGACAAATATCCAAGAATGCCTTTTGACAGGGTGCAATACAAATATTTTTTGGTCATTCAAACAGTATTTGATCAGCAAGAATACATGCACGCCAACCGTGTGAATAGTATTGAACACCGTATTGTGAGTATTCATCAGCCTCATGTTCGTCCTCAAGTCAGGGGTAAACGGAATGCGAAGGTAGAATTTGGCGCCAAAATACAAGTCAGCCTGATGAATGGTTTTGCCTTTTTGGATGATTTGGATTGGGAAGCCTTCAATGAAGGAAGCCGATTGATGACTTCTGTGGAAAAATACCGCAAACGCTTCGGCTATTATCCATCAGAAGTGTTGGCTGATAAAATATATTGTACGCGCGAGAACCGAAAACTTCTCAAAGGTAAGGGTATCAAACTACGCGCCAAACCTCTGGGACGCCCCAGCCTGTCGGAGGCAGTGGAAGACCACGTAAGACCGGGCGAGAGGAACCCCATTGAAGGAGTCTTCGGACAAGGTAAAACGGCATATGGCATGAACCGGATCAAAGCAAGGCTCGCATCAACAAGTGGCTCCTGGATAGCCGCCATCCTGATGGTGATCAACCTGGTTAAAATAACCGGGCTGGTACGCCATGTCCTGAACTCAACTGCCCATACTTTTTCAGCATGGGGTGACGTAATTGTTGACGTCCGACATGGACTTGTTGTTAGGAAAATTGACCCATGCCGTCTGACGGTAAGGGAAAATGCGGTGGCTTGACTTTTTCAGCAGACCCTAACTACTTGTCCGAAAAATGGGGAGTATTTTCGTTCAATTCCCAACGTATTCCTGATATTTTTTTCTGATTTCGCGTTTGATGGTTTCAGGCGAATAATTCAGCAAAAAATCATTGGAAAAGTTGCACCAGGACATAAATTTAATCAGGTCGTCGTCTTTCAGTCCAGTAATCTGCGCTACCATTTCGCCGTTGAATTTTTCGCCGACGAGCATAAATTGTGCTGTGCCTTCGGTTATTTTCTGAAAATACCTTTTTTGTTTGCCTTCCTTGCTGAAGCGGTCATAAAGAGCGGTAACCGGATGAGACAAAACGTCTGGAAGCGGGATATTAATCCCGCCCTGTCCGGGCAATGGCTTGGTATAAACTTCCCATTTGGTAACGAGCGGTTTATCAATGAGCGGCTGGATGGTTACCTCCGCCATTTCGTAGGTAGCAGGTTGTAGTTTGATGATGTGTCCATAAGTGTACATTGAGTCGGTTAGCGCAATGGTAATCGTTTGGTAACCGATGGCGCTGAATGAGATACTGTCGTTGACGTTTGCCGTAATTTTGAAATCTCCGTAGGCGTCGGTAACAGTTCCCATGCGTTGTGTTATGTTGATGACGTGGCAATCCCTGATGGAACTCAAAGTACTGTCGCTGATCACTCTCGATCGGAAAATATAATTGATGTCAGGTGTCCAACTTGCTAATCTGTTTCGTGTTCCTTCATCTTCATTCGCCCAGTATTTAAGATTTTGATTTTGTAAACTTTGCGAGTGGCTTTGTGCTCGACCCTGCAAATGTATGAAAAGACCGGACAGTACCAGCACAATAATTTTTATCCACGAATTTTCACGAATTTTCACGAAAGAATTCGTGGAAATTCGTGAAAATTCGTGGATAAAATCTGCGTAAATCCGTATCATCTGTGTGCTAAAAACTGTATCAAACTTTCTTTTTTGCCGGAGCCTTCTTTGCTGGCGCAGCCTTTTCTTTCGGCGCAGCCGTTTTCTTTACAGGCATTTCCTCTTCCAATTCCTCGTCGTCCTGCATAGCCTTGGCTAAGGTTGTCCGCAATTTATCCAACTGCAATTTGGTAATTTTCAACTGTCTGTCCTTATCAATCAATTCCTGTTCGAGCGCTTTTACATCCACTTGCGCAACGGGGGCTTCCACTTTCTGCAATTGCAGCGTGAAGTCCGCTAAGACATTCATATAATTAATGAAGGCGTCGTAGGGCGACTCGTATGGATTATAAGGCGTCCGGCGACCTGTGGAATGAAATTTGGTGCTCATAAAACGGAAATGATCGCTCGTTTGCAGGTATTTCCAATCCACTTTGATTTTCGGATCGGGCGTTTGTTTCACGCGCTCGGAGAGTTGATACAGTTTGTCGAACGCTTCGATCTGCATTTCGTTGCCTCGCCAGGCTGTGAGATCGCGCTCCTCGTCCGTCCACGAAATCGGATAATGGATGCTGAGCGGCGCAACGGGTTGCAGATGCAATAAATCGTCGGGGGTAACAAATACAAATTTCTTCCTGATGGCGATCTTCGGTAAATAGCGTAAAAAATCGAAAATGCCGGTCGAAGCCGGTTGTTTTTCGCCAAAGGTAGCATAATCGAGACTGAGGTTGATCACTTCTTCTTTCGGATCCAGTAATTCCATCCAGTAAACTATTTTTTCGGCGGTCAGAGGATATTCGCTCCACGACTGAACAGAGAAGTTGAACCGGATATCGTCGCTCAGTTTATAGTTGCGCAGCAACAGTTTCAGGCGCGGGTTGGTTGCCGAACAATAGATGTAGTTGGGACTTTTCCAGCCGAGAATATGTTTGGCGCCTTCGGTAAGTACGCCCTGAAATCCCATTTCTTCAACAACAGCGCCAATCTCGTTGCTATACACCATATTGCTGTTACAGAAAACCTTGCTGGTTTGCTTTCCGAAATGCCGTTCGATTTTTTCCTGATGCGCTTTGATCTGCGCCATAAATTCGTTTTTGTCCGTTAGCGACGACAGCGAATAAGCGTCCGCTCCGGCAACAAATTCCACGCATCCCGTATCGGCAAGAGCGCGAAAACTTGTTAGCACTTCGGGCGCGTACAGTTCAAACTGATCGAGCGCCGTTCCCGATATGGAAAACGAAACTTTGAATTTGTTCTTCTGTTCCTTGATGACATCCAGCAGTATTTTGTTTGCCGGAAGGTATGATAACTCTGCCATTCTGCGAATGTACGACTCGTTGGCATAATCATCATAATAATAATGATCGTGGGTAATGTTGAAAAAACGATACCTCTTCAGTCTGAATGGCTGATGAATTTGAAAATTGAGGCAAATCTTCTTCATTATGGTTATGGTTTAGTAAAAGATTAAATAACACTTTGATAAACATTGCTGACATGTTTTGCCGAAGTTTCCCATTTGAGTTTGTCCACTTCGCTTTTGCCATGTTCGCTGAAAATTCTATGGAGCGCCGGATAGTTCAGTATTCCGTAAATGGCGTCTGCCATGGCATGAACATCCCAAAAATCCACTTTGATGGCATGTTTCAGGATTTCGGCAACGCCCGACTGTCGCGAAATAATCACGGGTACGTTCGATTGCATGGCTTCTAACGGCGATATTCCGAACGGTTCGGATACCGACGGCATCACATAAACGTCGCTCAGACCCAACATGCGATAGACGTCGTCGCCCTTGAGAAAGCCGGTAAAACTGAATTTGTCGCATATTCCCAGACGGGCGGCTCGGCGGATCATCTTGTTCATCATGTCGCCGCTGCCCGCCATCACAAACCGTACATTGCTCATTTTCTTGAGCACCAGATTTGCCGCTTCGATGAAATATTCAGGTCCTTTCTGCATGGTAATGCGTCCGAGAAAGGTAACGATTTTATCATCATAATTTTCAAAAGCATGAACTTTAGCCAGTTCGCTGCGGTCTATCGGTTCCACGGCGTTGTACACAGTTACTACCTTTTCGGGCGCAATACCGTATTTTTCGATGACGATGTTGCGCGTGAGGTTGCTTACCGTGATGATCCTGTCGGCGGCGTCCATTCCCTGTTTCTCAATGTTGTACACCTCAGGGTTGACATTGCCGCCGCTGCGGTCGAAATCCGTAGCGTGAACGTGGATGACCAACGGTTTGCCCGATACATATTTGGCTGCAATGCCGGCAGGATAGCACAGCCAGTCGTGGGCGTGGATGACGTCAAACCCGTGCTCGGCGGCAATGGCTGCGCCAACCAATGCGTAGTTGGCAATATCCTGCATCAGGTTTTGTCCGTATCCTCCCGAAAAATGAATTCTTCCCTCGAAATCGGTGGTAATGAACCTGTTTTCGCCGGCAACGTTTTCGGTGGAATATTTTTCGTACAGTTCCGGATCCACGTATGGCAGCAGGTTAATCCCGACTTCGATTTGCTGCAACTGTTTTAAAAATCCGGTAATACGTACATCGCTCATCCGGATGTAGATATTATTGGCGCCGATCAAACCGATGGAACTTTTATCTTCATCGCCAAACGCCTTAGGAACAACAAATAATATTTCTATGTTGGGAATTGACGTCAATCCCTTGGTCAGCCCGTAGCAGGCTGTTCCCAGTCCTCCCGAAATATGCGGGGGAAATTCCCATCCAAACATTAATACTTTCATTCGCTGGTTATTATATCGGTTTTATATTTCATTTAATTGATTTTTGGTTTTGGAATACCTAACTGTTTACAAATATTAAATGCGGATGTTTCTACAATATCGGGATGACGTGGCACAGATGTTTTTTTATTTGTTTGAAGATGACAATATATCGAATGATTGCTACCTTCTCTATACAGTGTGCATCCGTTTTCTTCTAAATGCTTTAACAGCCTGTTTCGTTTCATTCCCTATTTTTAATTTTCGTACTATGGTGTTTTTGTCTTCAAGTTGTTGGCGAAACTCATCCCGTTTACATTCCAAAACCAATTCAATGGCGTCCTGCATCATAAACATGAGTTCGTCCATGTCTTTACCTTGTGTGATTGCTTCGGGAAGTTGTTCACACTGTCCGGTAAGCCAACCGCTTTTAACGTCTTTTTTGATACGAATGGTATATTCCATAAAAAATTCTATTTGAATGTTATTATCAAAACTTTCATACGCTGTATTTTTCAATCATTTTGAACATCTGCAACAGCGCGGAAATGCTCCAAGCCTGCGATATGGTTCCCTTTGCCTGATGCGGCGGGTCGCCGTTGAATATTTCGGATATGGTGCCGAGACCGTGCTGCGTCATTTCTTCTTCAAATCCATGAAGCAAATTGTTGATGTAGGCAACGCCCGATTTTTTGTGAATACGCAGCCATCCGGCGCAAAATCCTTCGAGCAGCCAGGGCCAAACCGTACCCTGATGATAAGCCGAATCGCGCTGTTCCTGCGAGCCTTCATATATTCCTTTATAGTTGGGGTCTTCGGGCGAAAGGGTACGCAATCCGCGCGGCGTTACCAACTGGCTTTTAACCACATCCAAAACCGATTTCTTAATTTCGTCGTTAATCATGCTGTAAGGCAGCGATGCGGCAAAAATCTGGTTGGGACGTATTGCCCAGTCTTTTTTATTTTCATTAACTACGTCGGCAAGATAACCTTTTTCTTCGTTCCAAAATAATGCAACGAATGATTTGGCGATGAGTTCAGGCAGGTCTTTCCATGCTTTCACAAATTTCTTGTCGCCGGCTTCTTCCGCCAGGGCAAGCGTAAATTTGACGGCGTTGTACCACAATGCCTGTATTTCAACCGGATAGCCGATACGCGGGGTTACGCCCTTTCCGTTCACGCAGGCGTCCATCCATGTCAGCGCTTTTCCTTCCTGTCCGGCGTATATCAAGCCGTTGTCGTGCATACGGATATTGTAGGGCAGCGAACCGTTCTGGAAGTTTTCGAGAATGGCTTTCATCGCTTCTCCGTACAGATTCCACACTTCGGCGTTATTGCCCGTATATTCGGCATATTGCTGCACGGCAGAGAAGAACCAGAGCGGCGCATCCACCGAGTTAAAGGCGGGATTTTCGTGGCTTCCCATATTGGGGAACAAGCCGCCTTCCATCCGTCCTACCATCGTGTTGAGCACTTCCTTGCAGGTTTTGTGGTCGTCAATGCCGAGGGTTATTCCCGGAAGGGCAATAAACGTGTCGCGTCCCCAAACGCCAAACCACGGAAAACCGGCAATCACTTCGACGGTTTTATCCTCGTCGTCGCGGACAATGAATTGTTGAGCCGCATTGGTCAGGCAGTGCATAAAACTTGCGCGCGGCAGCCGGCGTTCGAGTTGCGAAACAAAATTGTAATGAAACTGTTCAGGGCTTTCTTCATGAAGGCTTGCCGAAAAAATGACGCTTTCATCTTTTTTGATGTCCACCTCGAAATAACCCGGAACAAACAGATCTTCGGTAAAATCATAGCCGCGTTCCTGTTCTTTGGGATATTCAATGTCGCGATACCAGTCGGGTACCGGAATAAACTCCGCCGCTTTGGAAATCTGCATGTAAAGCGTGGGCAAACCCGGATACATCCGAATACTCACGCCGTTTCTAACAGGACTGGTATAGATATTGGCTGCAAGATTGGCATGTGTAAGCGCGTGCATGTCGCGGAAAGCAAGGAACGGACGAAAACGCAGTTTGGTCGGAGAATGCGCGTCGAGCAGGGTGTAACGCAGCAGTACCTGTTCCGCCTGGTCAATCAGTACGCTGTCCTTACGCAGCCTGACGCCGCCAACCTGATAAATGGTTTCTGCAACAATATCGGTAGAAAAATCAACGATATACTTATGACCTTTTGGCTCGTAAACTTCTCCTGCATATTTGTGAATTGCCAGATTGAAATCGCTGTTGTGCTGAACAACCGTTTCGTCTAACGACGAAAGGAATACAAAACGCTTGTTTTCGTACTGTTTCACGGGACATACCAGTAAACCATGATATTTTCGCGTATTACATCCGATGATGGTTGTATTGAAGAAAGAACCCCCTCTATTGGAACGCAAAATCTCGCGATTAAGAGAATATTCCAAATTCACTAACTGGTTTTTGTCGAATTTTAGATAACTCATATTATAAAAATATTTATTAAGTTTCTTATTATCAACGAATAATAAAAAAAAATCAAAACATAAACTTACACATTATATTCATAATAGCAATAAAAAATATTTTTTTTCAAAGATTTGTCATAAATTTGCCTCCCAAATATTTAGTATGACGACGTCTCTGCCGAAACATTTATTGTATCCATCAGACATCTTTGTTTCCAAAACTCCCTGTATTGTGAGTACCGTTTTAGGCTCATGCGTTTCGGTTTGTTTACATGATCCGGTGTTGAACTATGGGGCTATCAATCATTATATTTTGCCGCAATGGAACGGGCATGATTTGATGACCATGAAATACGGAAACATGGCAATCATCCGCATACTGGAAGAATTGCTGAAAGCCGGCAGCAAGTACGAAAATTTGACAGCCAAAATGTTTGGCGGCGCTGAGGTTCTAACCGGATTATCCAGCAATTTTCATATCGGCGATCGCAATGTTGATATCGCTCTCGAAATTTTCCGTGAATTAAGAATACCTGTTCTTATTATGGAAGTCGGAGGAAACAAAGGCAGGAAGATTATTTTCAACACCCAGACAGGCGAAGTGGAGTGTGAATTTATACGTCATAGAGAAATTATCTTGAATGATAAGGCAAAGGAAAACGAAGAACATGCCGATAAGTTCTTCAAAAGAATCGGATGATTACAATAATGTTCTGCTTTTGTTATGATTTTTGCAACCGCCAACCGGCACAAACTCGAAGAAATACAAGCAATGTTGCCCGTAGGACTTCACATCAAAACTCTTTCGGATGTTGGTTTTACCGATGAAATTCCCGAAACGGAAACCACCATCGAAGGCAATGCCTTACTGAAAGTGCGCCATATATACGATCGTTATGGCGAGCCGTGCTTTGCCGATGATACCGGACTTGAAACGGAAGCGCTCAACGGCGCTCCGGGCGTGTATTCGGCGCGGTATGCCGGCGTGGAAGGATCATCGGAAGCGCGCGCCAAAGCCAACATGGAAAAACTTTTACTCAACCTTTCCGGACAAACCAACCGTAAAGCGCGTTTCCGCACCATGATCGCCTATATTGACGCCAATCATACGGAACATCTTTTTGAGGGGATTGTCAATGGCGTCATCATTAAAGAAGCAACCGGCAGCGAAGGTTTTGGCTACGATCCCGTCTTCGTGCCCGACGGTTACGACATCACTTATGCACAAATGTCGCTTTCAGAGAAAAACCTGATCAGCCACAGAGCAAAAGCATTCCGAAAATTTGCGGAAGCGCTGAAAGATGACTATTGCAAAACCTGATAAACCGTATTCAGGAATTTTTCCCAAACCTTTGTATCCGGCACACGGTTGGTGTACAGCAGGATGATCAGCCCTTCCTTCGGATCAATCAGGTAATCGGTATTGTACATGCCGCCCCATTGCAGCGATCCGGGCGAAACCACCGGCGTAAAATTGGATACGCCCCTGCGTTCGGTTTCCCTGTCGGGATAAATCTCGAAACCCAGCCCGAAATGAAAATCAGGACCGCCGCTGTTGGGATGCGGCAGTTGATCAACGCTCATCATTTCAATGGTTCTTCGCCCCAGTATCCGATGACCGTTGAAAGTGCCGCCGTTGAGAATCATCTGGCAAAAACGGGCATAATCCTCGATGGTGCCGTTTAATCCTGTGCCGGCTTGACAGTAGCGGGTATCTTCCTGAAACGGGTTGAGACCGCTCCATACATCGGTCTGTGCGACTAATTTGCCGTCCCTTTCATTGTAGGCGGTAACCATTCGCTCGCGGTAACTTTCCGGATAATACCAGTCGGAATTCGTCATACCCAGCGGCGTCAGGATGGTTTCCTTCACATAATCGCGCAAGGGTTTGCCAGAAAAGTATTCCACCAAATAACCCCAAACATCCGAAGCCGGATGATAATTCCACTGTGTGCCGGGGTCGAAAGCCAGAGGAATTTGAACCAGATCTTTCACTTCTTCGGCAAGGGTTTCGTAAGGTTTGTTGTCGCGTTTCTTCATCTGTTCCTGACGGAGCGTCCCCAATGCACGATTGCCCATAATACCCGATGTATGGCTCAGCAGATGGCGGATGGTAAGCGGCGAGGCTACGGGACGGGTGGTATATGTGCCGTCTGCGTTCAGTTGTTCCAGAACCTGATCGGTACATTCAGGGATGTACTTCGATACGGGATCGTCCAACTGGAACTTTCCCTGCTCGAACAGGGTCATCAGCGCTACGGTGGTAATGGCTTTGGTTTGCGAATAATTACGGAAAATATCGTCCTTTTTCAACGGTT
>Ga0082212_10007906_pt1 | contig 13976 bp, 9 predicted proteins | sample TergutNt197P3_FD_71548 | JGI IMG/M metagenome (GOLD analysis project Ga0082212, IMG submission 71548) | Neocapritermes taracua P3 segment gut microbial communities from Petit-Saut dam, French Guiana - Nt197 P3 | ecosystem: Host-associated > Arthropoda: Insects > Digestive system > Gut ... | reverse complement strand
GCAAGCGCTTTCAGTACGTCTGAGATGCGGGAGGTTATCGAGACGCTCTGGAAAATATCGGACATGAAGCAGGAACTCAATGTTAAGCAGGCAAAGCTGGATTCGGACTTGGAGGAAGCGGGCTTTCCTGTCCTTCATCAAGGTTTTGGCATGGTACCTTTCGACGCCTACAGCGATTACTACAGAGGTACTATAGAGACAATGATGGACCTCTTCGAGTACCCCGACGTCATTACGAGTTACTGTGAAACAGAGTTGGAACACACACTGGACTTCATCCGTATGCAAGGCAGCTTCCTCAAGGAGAAATGGGTGTTCATGCCTCTTCACAAAGGGATGGATAAGTTCCTGTCGGGCGACCACTACCGGAAATATTACTGGCGCGATCTTCAGGCAATAATAGAAGAGATCATCAAGCAAGGTATGACGCCGTATATTTATACTGAAGGCAAGTATGACAGCAGGCTGGAGTGCCTTAAAGAGGTTACGAAAGGCAAGGTCGTGTACCATTTTGAGATATGCGACATGATCAACGCAAAAAAGGTGCTGGGCGATACTGCCTGTATCTCCGGTGGATTCCCGACGATCCTGCTGGACTACGGCACTAAGCAGCAGGTGATCGACGAGTGCAAGAGGCTTATCGACGGCTGCGCGGCAGGCGGCGGATATATCTTTGAAACCGCTCACGGCTTCGACCATTCAAAACCTGAAAACGTAGAAGCGATGTTTGATACTGTAAAAACATACGGCAAAAAATAGTATTTACAGAAAGGCCGGATTATAATGAATGAACTAAAGTACAAGAAACTGTTCGAGCCTATAAAGCTCGGGCGGACGCTGTTCCGGAACAGGATATTCTCGTCGCCGCAGGATATCTACAGGCTGACGTCGGAGAATTTTCTTGATGATAACGCCACCGCGTTCTATGAGGTCAAGGCGCTCGGCGGTTTCGCGTCGGTATGCATCGGCGACTTCATGATCGACTCGCGCGCCGGGCACAGCCACCCGTTTCAGCTTCGCGGCGACGATGTAAAGGGGCGCGGCAGCCTGACGAACACGGCGAACGCGATCAAGCGGCACGGAGCCGTCGCGGCGATCGAGCTGAATCACGCGGGAAAGAACAGCGGCGTGATGGCAAGGAACGAAGGGTTCATCTACGGCCTTGTCGACGAAATCAGGCCGGACGGAGTTGAGATCAGGGCCATGGACGAAGCGTGGATTGAGCGTCTGATCAAATGCTACGCTGACGCCGCAGTGTTCGCAAGACAATGCGGGTACGGGATGATAACGCTGCACGGCGGACACGGATGGCTGCTGGCGCAGTTCATGTCGCCGCGCGACAATAAAAGGACCGACCGTTGGGGCGGCTCGCTTGAAAACAGGATGCGTTTCCCGATTGCGGTCATTGATGCCGTCAGGCGGGGAGTCGGCCCGGATATGCCGATAGAGATAAGGATAAGCGGTTCGGAATGCCTTGAAGACGGATATGATATTGACGAGGGAGTTAGAATAGCGAAGGCCCTCGACGGGAAGGTGGACCTGATCCATGTTTCCGCGGGGCATCACGAAGTTGAGAGCGCGAGCATGATCACGCATCCGACGATGTTCCTCCCGGACGGCGTAAACGTGAAGTACGCCGCTGAAATCAAAAAGAGCGTGTCGACGCCCGTCGCGACTGTCGGCGCGCTGACGGATCCGGAGATGATGAATGAAATCATACTGTCCGGGCAGGCGGACGTCGTGCAGCTCGGCCGCCAGACCCTCGCAGACCCGGATCTTCCTCTGAAAGCGCGCACAGGGCGCGAGGATGAGATCAATAAGTGCATGCGCTGTATGACTTGCTTCTCGTGCAGCACATCAAGCGGGATTTTCTATTGCGCGATAAATCCGGTGATCGGACACGAGCGCGACGTGCTCTACGGCACACCGCCGCGTAAATCAAAAACGGTGCTCGTCGCCGGAGGCGGCGTCGGCGGTATGCAGGCCGCGCTTACGGCGTCTGAGCGGGGGCATAAAGTGATCCTGTGCGAAAAGACTGACAGTCTGGGCGGCGCCCTGCGCTGCGAGCGCAATGTGCCGTTTAAGGAGAAGCTGGACCACTATCTGAACAAACAGGCTCTGCTGATTTCAAGGGCGCCGGTTGAAGTCCGTCTCAATACGGAGGTTACGCCGGAACTTGCCCGCTCTTTGCGCCCCGACGTCATCATCGCGGCGCTCGGCGCGCAGCCTGTAGTGCCGAAGATCCCGGGTATAGAAAACGCTTTAATGGCAGAGGATGTATATGTCGATCCGGAAAAAGCCGGAGATCAGGTCGCGATAATCGGCGGCGGGCTTGTCGGGCTGGAACTAGGAGTATTCCTGACAAGGCTCGGCCGGAAGGTCGAAGTGTTTGAGATGCTGCCGGCGACGATCGCTTCGGTCAATGAGGCCGGTACATCGGAGATGATAAGCAACCCCGGCTTACTGGAAGCCGGGGCGAACGTCGTACACGGTATAGCGCTTTCCGAACAGCTTAAAGCGCTGCCTGATATGAAGCTGACAGTCTCTGCGAAGGCTCTTGAGATCACCGAGCGCGGCCTTACGATAGAGAATGGGGACGGAAAGAGATTTGTCGGGGCCGATACGGTAGTGTGCGCTGTCGGGCAGCGCCCGCTCAGCGAGGAAGCCGCGGCTTTATACGACTGCGCGCCGGAGTTTTACCAGATAGGCGACTGCCTGACACCGAAGAACATCCTCACAGCCACTCAAACCGCTTACCAGATAGCGAGGGACATAGGGAGAAACTAATAAAAGAGGGGGCGCCGGACGCCCCCCTTTTTTCACTTAGCGAGCGAGTCGTCGTTAAAGACCCAGTCGCGCGTATGCGTTACTACAAACTCATCCGGCCCGGTACGGCAGACAGTTTTCACGATTCCGGAGTTTATAATAAGCCTGCGGCACATAAAACAGGACATCGTATCCTCAAGAAGTTCGCCGGTTTTCGCGTCGCGGCCGGAAAGGTAAAGCGTAGCGCCGATCATATCCCTTCGTGAGGCTGAGATAATGGCGTTCGATTCGGCGTGGACGCTTCTGCACAACTCATAACGCTCAAAATTAGGGATGCCAAGATCGTCTCTAAGGCAGGTCTCAAGGTCAAAACAATTCTTCCTGCCTCGCGGCGCGCCGTTGTACCCTGTCGCGATTATTTCATCATTCAGGACGATTATCGCGCCGTAATGGCGCCGTAAGCAGGTCGATCTCTCTAAAACGGTTTCCGCGATGTCAAGATAGTAATTCTCCTTGTCTTTGCGGGCTTCCATACGGCATTCCTCCAATCAGTTTTCCGTTACTGCAAATCATTATACAGTCCATCGATCTAAAATTCAAGTAAAGTATTGACAATCAGAAGTTAATTTGTTTTTCTGATAGAAAAGACCGGAGATAGCGGCGTGAAGAAAACACAGGTTGATAAGACATACTATTTTGAAAGCGCCCGGGTCCCGCGCGCAGTCCTGAGCCTTGCCCTGCCCGCTGTGCTGAGCCAGATCGTATCGCTCGTTTACAATATGACGGACACGTTCTACGTGGGGCAGTTGGGCGACCCGAATCAAGTCGCCGCTGTGTCGCTGGCAGCGCCTGTGATGCTGGCGCTGACGGCGCTCGCGAACTTGTTCGGAATCGGAGCTGCGGGCACGGCGGCGCGCTCAATAGGCGCGAAGGATCACGACGCGGCTAAACAGGCGACGTCCTTCGGATTTTACGCGGCCCTTACTTTTGCCGTTGTTATTTCCGCGCTGGTCCTGTTCTTCAGGAATTTCTTTCTTGACATACTCGGCTCTGTGGGAGGCACAAGACCTTTTACCGGCGATTATCTATTCTGGACGGTAGTTTGCGGGGGGATCCCGTCGCTTCTGTCTATGGTAATGGCGCACTTTGTTCGCGCGGACGGAGCGCCGAAAACGGCAAGCGCCGGCTTATCCGCGGGAGGGATACTCAACCTCATTATCGACCCGTTCCTGATCTTCGATTTCGGTTTTGGTCTGGGAGTAAAGGGCGCGGCGCTGGGAACCTTTATCGCGAATACATTCACTCTGATCTTTTTTCTTTGCTATTTCTATATTGGCAGACGCACCGCGATAGTCAGCCTCCACCCGCGCTGGTTCACCTTGAAACGTAAAATAGCCGGGCAGACGATCATAACCGGCCTGCCGGGCATGCTGCAAACGCTGCTGGCGTCAGTCTCGAATACAATGCTGAACCAACTGGCAAAAGGCTACGGCAGCGAAGCATTGGCGGCTCTGGGCATCGTCAAGAAAATTGATACGATCCCCATGAGCGTCACGATCGGAATCGCGCAGGGCGTTATGCCGCTGCTCGGATATAATTACGCGGCGAAAAATGAACGCCGCATGCGTGACTCCGCCAGGTTCTCGCTAATGCTGGCGATAGGGTTTTCGGTTTTGTGCGTGGCAGTTTTTGAGGTTTTCACGCATTCTTTCGTCAGCCTTTTCATAAAAGAGGCGGTCACTGTTTCATATGGCGTGAGATTTCTTCGCGTAATGTGCGTTTCCACGCCGTTGATGGCTGTCGGTTATCTGATGATAACGCTGTTTCAGGCTGCGGGCGAGAGTAAACCGGCGCTCCTGCTGTCAATTCTGCGCAAGGGCCTGGTCGATATCCCCTTGATGTTCCTGCTTAATTGGGCAGCGCCGCTTTTCGGGCTCGCCTTCGTTCAGCCGGGAGCTGAACTTGCCGCTATGCTGGTCTCGGTCTTGCTGTATATCAGGTTTACGCGTAAGATAAGCGCGCAGGGAAAACTCGCCGGATGACGCGCGGGTGACGGGGACAGCGACAGCGATTCGCGGCGGGCGATTATTCGCGGCGACGCCGGTGTGAAATTTGACCGGATGAAAATATTGCGGACTAAATCGTTTAAATCATTCTTGCTTATTTCACTTTTTCTATGTTATAATGCGAACGAAATGTATATATGCAATTAACGATTTTTAATGTTTTGAAGTGATGTTGGAGGTAATTTTATGAGGTTGTTAACAAGATCGGATTTCGACGGATTAGCTTGCGGAGCGGTGCTTAAGGAACTTGGCGTAATTGATAACTGGAAATTTGTCCACCCGAAGGACATGCAGGACGGACTGGTCGAGGTGACGGGCGACGACGTTCTTGCCAACGTGCCCTATGTCGAAGGCTGTAAGATGTGGTTTGACCATCACTCAAGCGAAAGCGAAAGGCTGGGTTCCGACCTGGTTTTTGAGGGTGTGAGCCGCATTGAAGACAGCGCCGCCCGCGTTATCTATGAATACTACGGCGGTAAAGAGAGACTCCCTCATTTTGAGCCGATGATCGTCGCCGTTGACAAAGTTGACGCGGCAAAGCTCACAAGGGAGGAGATCCTCGATCCGGAAGGGTGGGTCCTGCTTGGCTTCATCATGGATCCTCGCACCGGGTTGGGACGATTCAGGGATTTCCGCATCAGTAACTATGAACTGATGGAAAACCTTATCGACGCGTGCGCGACGCAAACAATTGAAGAGATACTTGCGAACCCGGACGTCGAGGAGCGCGCGCAGCTTTATTACGAGCAGACCGCCCTCTTCAAAGAGATGGTCACAGCCCATACGAAGACTTACGGAAATGTAATTATAACGGATCTTCGCGGTGTAGAGACGATCTATACCGGGAACAGGTTCCTTGTCTACAGCCTTTATCCGGATCAGAATATATCTGCTTGGGTCGTCGACGGGAGAGGCAAACAGAACTGCCCGATCGCGGTGGGGCACAGTATCCTAAACCGCACCAGCAAGACTGACGTGGGCGCCCTTATGCTGAAATACGGAGGCGGCGGGCACTTCCAGGTCGGGACTTGCCAGGTGGATTATGACGATGCTGACAAGGTTATCGGAGAGCTTATCGAGGCAATGAAAGAGTAGACAAAGGTATGCCGCTTTGATATAATCAGAAATGTGATTCCGGTTCCGCTCGCTCAGCGCGGCGAAGTCCGTCTGGAATGGCGTACCGTTCACGGAGGATTTATGGCTTCATATAAACAACCCTGCCTGCACTGCGGAGAGCTTGTAGAGCGCGACAGCCGGATGTGCCCGCGCTGCAGCAGCCGAAGCCCGTTCGGGTATCAGTGCCCGACTTGCCTGCGCGATATACAGAAAGGGCAGGCGGCGTGTTCTCAGTGCTCGCGCCCGCTGTATGTCACGTGCCCTACCTGCGGACGGCAGACATTCGCGGATGAGCGCTGCGAAGCTTGCGGCGCGGGCCTTATGATCCGCTGTTCGAACAAGCGATGCGGGGAACTTCAGTTTTTTGACCTTACTAATTGCACCGCTTGCGGTAAAAAGATCAAGCGATGACCGGAAAGGAGCGACTAAAAGGCTATGCTTCAAGCTTTTACGCGAAATTACGAGGACAACAGCACCGAGGCCGGTTTCCAGTTCACATTTTTCTGTGACATCTGCAACGATGGCGTCAGGTCAAGCTTTGTTGGGTCGGGTTCATACAAGAAAAAGGGCCTTATGCGGGGCCTCGGGCAGGGCGCCAGTATTGTCGGAAGCCTTGTCGGCGGCCGGGCCAGCAACCTCGGCTACGCCGGGGACCGCGCGTCGAACGTACTCTCGCAAAAGTTCGAGGGGAGAAGCCCGGAATGGCAAAAGGAACACGAAAAAGCGTTCGAGCGCTGCCAGAACGAGGTCAAGCAGCACTTTCACAGATGCCCCGGTTGTAACAAGTATGTTTGCGATCAGTGCTGGAACGAGGACGAGGGCTTATGCGTGAGCTGCGCTCCGAGGCAGGAAGTGTATGTAGCGCAGGCGCGCGCCCAGGCGATGAGGCGCAACATCGACGAAGCGGGGCAGAGCTCTACGGTCTGGCAAGGCGCGATAGAGAGTAAAACTACAATCTGTCCGACCTGCGGTAAACCCGCCGGTACGGGTAAATTTTGTAATAACTGCGGCGCGTCGATGGACCTCAGGGAGTGCCCGAAGTGCGGCGCGAGAAACGCGCTGACCATACGTTTTTGCAATAACTGCGGGCAGAATCTGTCGCAGGCCGCTGCGCCGAGCGGGAAATGCTCAGCCTGCGGGATGCAAAACCCGCCGGGAACAAGGTTCTGCGGCGGATGCGGAAATAAACTATAGGGAAGCGGGGATTTATGATTATGGCAGTTTGTAAAGCATGCGGATCAGACACACCGGAGAATTTTAAATTTTGCCCAATATGCGGAATACCGCTGACTTTCACAGAAGATGCGGCCCCGGCGTCATCGGCCGCAGAGCCGGAAGCAGTCGAGATACAGCATTCGTTGTTATCTGAAGTTCCGGCTGAATCAAGCCCTGATGAGCCCGCCGAAGCTGAGGCGACGACCGTTGAAGCCGTTACGCTCCAACCGGAGTTGAATACCACGGTTGAGGAACAGGCTCAGATTGAAGAGCCGGAGGAACAGCCGGAACCGCTGCCTGCGCCGGAGGAACAGCCGGAACCGCTGCCTGCGCCGGAAGAACAGCCGGAACCGCTGCCTGCGCCGGAGGAACAGCCGGAACCGCTGCCTGCGCCGGCTTACGTTTTCACGCCGCCGGTTCAGCCGCTCCAGCCGGTCCCGCCTGTGACGCCGCTCCAGCCTGACGCGCAGGCATTACCGCCGCCGCCGTACAATCCGCCGCTGGTACCCGGATCCCCGGCCGGAGCTGACGTTCGTCCGCCGAGAGGCAGCAGCTACGCTATGGTAGGGACATTCAGCTACATAGGCCTGATAATTCTCTACGCTATACCGGTGCTTGGATGGATTTTCTGCGTAGTAATGGCATTCGCGGCCAGAAACCGCAACATCCGCAATTACGCGAGGGCCCAGTTCATCCTGTCGCTCGTGGTTATCGCGCTGGCGATACTCGGATATATATATCTGGCATGGATTTTCAGGGATTTCTGGGACTTCATTTCAGGGTTTATTGTGTGGTAATACACGCTTGAATAATGAAACGCAAGATTTTGGCGGGAAAGCTCCGCCGCAATATGGGCAGGGTTCAATGACCCGCCAGTAGAAAGGTAGGAACACTATTATGGCATTTTGCAACAAATGTGGGACCCAGGTACAAGACGGCGTGCAGTTCTGTCCGTCTTGCGGGCAGGTTATGGGCGCCGCGCCGCCTCCGCCCCAGCAGCAGTACGCGCCCCCGCCGCCTCCGCAGCAGGCCCCGCCTCCGCCTCCGCAGCAGTACGCGCCGCCTGTCGTGCCGCAGCAGGCTCCCCCGCCTCAGCAGCAATACCAGCAGCCGCCTCAGCAGCAATACCAGCAGCCGCCTCAGCAGGGCTATCCGCAGCAGCAATATCCGCAACAGCAGTATCAGGCAAACCCGGCTCAGAACGATAAGACGATGTCGATCCTGTCATATATCGGCTTCCTGGTTTTGATACCGATACTCAACGGAGCGTATAAAACGTCGCCGACCGTTAAGTTCCACGCGAACCAGGGACTCGTTCTGTTCCTCGTGGAAGTCGCGTACTCGATAATCAGCGGTATTCTGGGCGCCGTGGTCAGGGTCCGCAGGACCGTCACCGTCTGGGGTATCCCGACATATACATACGGTACGCCTGTATGGCTTACGACTATCCTGTGGCTCATCAGCCTTGCGTTCCTCGCGCTGGCCATAATGGGTATTCTCAACGCGGTTAACGCTCGGACGAAGCAGTTGCCGGTAATAGGGCAGATCACGTTACTCAAGTGATCGAATACAAGGCGCAGGTTTCCTCGCCCCTTGCGTCAGGTGAAGCCGGGCTGACCGTCAGCGACAAGGGCCTGTCTATAACCACGTTATTCGAAGCGGCGGAGATACCGTTCGCCGGAATCAACGCGCTGACCATTGCGGATTATATCGTTACTGTAAAAGCCGACGACGGCGACTATGTCTTCTCACGAATGGGAAGCTGGGTCCAACCCTTTTATAACGCGCTATTCGACGCGTATAACAAGGCTGTGCTTCGTTCCTTATTCATAAAGGGCGACCCGCTCCTGACCGCGAAAGGTACATATAGCTTCACGGAAAGAAACGCCGTCGGCGGCGGTTCCGCGCCGATCCACGTCTACGACAACAACGTGACTGTTCTGCCTCCCGACCTGTCGGCGAGGCGAGTCCCCCTGTGCTTTGCGACAGGCATGGATCAGGGGGATTTTGAACTTACTTTAAGGCTGGACTCAGGCGAAAGTTATACATATGCAAGGCTTGGCTATGATTCAGCTCCTTTCACTAACGCTGTCGGCAGGCAAATCAGGGCGTTACGTGAAAAAACCCTGGCTGCGGTCCGCGAGATCGATCCATCCGCCGATACGGCGCAGGCGTCGAAAATAGCCGCGATTATGCCGCAGGGCGCCGCGGCCGCTATAGGGCGGCTGGCCGGTATTGCGCCGTCTTTTGTCGCGGCGCTGGAATCGAAAATCGCGGCGGCACGTAGCGACGGATACTATAGCGCGCTCAAGCAACTGTGCGATCCGGCCGGGATATACGCGGGTTTCAGGAAAAAAGAGGCCCCGGCCGCCGATCAGGACGTCCCGGACGCCGAAGACGCCGCCGATCCGTATCTGATATGGCTGATCGCGCCTTCCCCGGACGGGAGATATGCCGCGGTGGAGTTCGCCGAAGCGGACGCCGCGACATTCATATATAAGACGTACGGCGACTTCGACGGTTTTGCCCGGCAACTGAACCGGGCGCTGGAAGCCATCAGTTTCAGGCGCGACGTCATACGAATGACGGACGAAGAGCTGCGAAAACCTGAGAACGCCGACTACTTAATGGCTGCCAAACGTACGGCGGCCCTGCAGTTTGTCCGTTCCGGCTTCACCGGGCGCATCATACACTCCGGCGCGGATACGTGGAAACGAAAACTGACAGAAATCTGGAACGCCTAACGCCTGAACCAAATGAGGATAGTGCATTGAAAAACAACTCTACGCATTCAAGCGGAAGCCTGACGCACTGGATCAACAGGGTGAACCTTAAGCTGCGCGCCAAACTCATATTGATCTTCTTGCTGGTAAAAGTGATCCCCATCATACTGCTCACGGTCATAGCGTGGTATCAGATCCACTCGCTCGGCAGTATACTGCGGGACATCGCAGTCACTGACTCGACAATTGCGCTCAACGACAGCGCCAGGGAGAGCCTCGAACGGCTCACTACCGACACGGCCCGCGAAGTAGCGCAATTCCTGTATCAGCGCGATCAGGACATACTGATGCTCGCGAATCTACCGCGCGGAGACGCGTTCGAAGCGTATATCGCGTTCGCGGAAAACAGTAACGGAGCAGTCATGAAACCGGGAGAATGGGTGCTGTCTGACGACGGTATGAGATGGGTCGAAAAGGATCCGTTTGAGTATGTCGGAAACAGTAACGTATCGACTAACAGGGAGAATAACGACGAGAGGCACGGCAGCAGTTTCAGCAACAGGCCGCCTGAGTTTTTCGCGCACTACTATCATATGATACCGCTTTATGATGAGATCACTTTCATCAACACGGAAGGTATTGAAGTATTCAAGTATGTCAATCCCGCTTCACCGAAAACGAACTACCCGATGAACGCGGAACCGGCGGACATAACCGACCGGATGAATACATATGTACACGCGGAGACCTATTGGGACGAACTGCAAAAACTCAATGCCGGAGAAATTTATGTGTCCGACGTCATCGGCGCGTATGTCGGCACTAATTACATAGGGATGTACACACCGGGGGTACTGAGCCAGGTTCCGGAGACGCATCCAAACCACGATCTGCTGACAGAGATCGCCGCGCTTCCGCAAAGCGAGTTTATCGAAGTCGCCGGATCGCAGGCATACGCGGGCAAGGAAAACCCTGTCGGACAGCGCTTTGAAGGTATAGTGCGCTGGGCGACCCCTGTGACAGGCGATGATAGAAGTATTATAGGTTATGTGACGATGGCGCTTAACCACGACCACATAATGGAGTTCGTTGATTATATTACTCCGATGTTTGAGCGATACACGCCGCTGCCCGACGCGTTTGAAGGCAACTACGCATTCATCTGGGATTACAAGTGCCGCAGCATCTGCCATCCCAGACACCACTCCATAGTCGGCTACAATCCTTTTACCGGAGAACCGCAGGTACCTTGGCTGGAAGGCACGCTCGACTATGAAAGGGATTATGAGAACGGGGGATTTCTGAAAGTTCCGGACGAAAACGGAACTATGGTCAAAGTGCCTGTAACAGGCGAAGACGGAGCCGCGAGACCGGCTTCGGACACTCCGTATTATTACTGGTATACTAACGGCGGAAAGGAATGGCTTGCCGCGAACCCGTCATGGAACGACCTGAGCGCGTCAGGTTCCGGGACCAGTTGGGGAGCGTTTTACGCCGGTCATGTAAACGACAGGGATATTCTTCCGCAGTTCGGCGAACGGCCGCTTACCGGCCCGGACGGGGATCACGCCAGATACCCCGACGGTAGTTATATCCTTGACTATCAGTCGCGCGACAAAACCCCGGCTGCCGCGCTGACAAAAGCAGGTTTCGTTGGGCTTGACGGGCGTTATCTGAACAACGCCCCGCAATGCACGGGATGGATGGACCTGACTGAAAACGGCGGTTCCGGCTCGTTTTACATACTTTGGAGCGGAATATATAAGCCGACGACAGCCGGCTCGATCAATTACTATACCGGGCAATACGCGCCTGAAAATCAGGACGGGTCCAGGCGGGGCTTTGCGTTCGTAACAATAGGCGCCGGATTCGACGACTTCACCGCCCCCGCTGAGGAGACGGGAAAGAGGCTCACCACCACGATCGACACCACTTCGCGCAGCAATACAGCCCAGTTGATGATCACCAGCTTCGGCCTGATAATACTGGTGGTCCTGGTCGCGATCCTGCTGGCGTCGTACCTTAATAACAACATCAACCAGCTAATAACAGGCATATCGCGCTTCCGTTCGGGTGAAAGGCAGGTAAGGCTCCATTCCGACGCGAAGGACGAATTCGGGCTTCTCGCGGACTCATTTGACGATATGGCCGACAGTATAGAAACCAGCGTTCACTCCCCGCTTACGATCACAGACCTCGATAACAAGATCGTCTATATGAACGATCACGCGCTGAAACTCCTTAATAAATCGCTTGATGAAGCAAGCGGGACCCATTACAGCGAAACCAGCCTGTATCCGTCGGGTTCTGAGTTCGATCCTATAGCGGCGCTCGAAGAGGGCAGGGAATCGGATGTATACTTTGACGAGGAGAGTGAGCACTACTATAAAGGCTCCGCCAGCTATTTGCTGGATCATGACGGCGACAGAACAGGATACATAATAATCTCGAACGACGTTACGGAAATACAGGACGCGAGACGCAGGGCCGAGCAGGCGAGCGTAGCGAAGAGCCTCTTCCTGTCGAATATGAGCCACGAGATACGAACGCCGCTTAACGCGATCATAGGGATGACCTCGATTGGCGGCGCGGCGACGGACCCCGAAAAAAAAGACTATGCCCTCGGGAAGATCCAGGATGCTTCTACGCACTTGCTGGGCGTCATCAACGACATACTTGACGTCTCGAAAATCGAAGCCAACAAGTATACTCTGTCCATCTCAGATTTTGTATTTGACAAAATGCTCCAGCGTGTCGTGGACGTTATAAACTTCCGCGTCGACGAAAAACAGTTGCAGTTGTCAGTCACCATCGACCCCGCCATTCCTCACACTGTGACCGGAGACGATCAGCGGCTCGCGCAGGTCATAGCGAATCTGCTGTCCAACGCTGTGAAGTTTACCCCGCCGGGCGGCGAGATAAAGCTTGAAGCGCAACTTCGCTCCGAAGACAAAGGGGTATGCGATATTCTGATAAAGGTCAGCGACTCGGGTATCGGCATCAGCCAGGAACAGCAGACGCGCCTGTTTTCATTGTTTGAACAGGCCGAAGTCAGCACCTCGCGCAAATACGGGGGGACAGGCCTCGGCCTGGTCATCAGCAAGAGCATCGTAGAAATGATGGGCGGAACTATATGGGTCGAATCCAATCTCGGCGAAGGCTCGGTATTCTCGTTCACCGTTCACCTGAACCGGGGCGGGGACGCGCAAAAGAGACTTCTCGCGCCAGGCCTGAACCTTGAGGACGTACGGCTTTTGGTAGCTGACAACGAGCCCGGAACACGTGAATTTTTCACCGAAACATCCAAGCTGATGGGCGTAACGTGCGATCACGCCGCGTACAGTCATGAGGCTCTTGCATTGGTCGCGGATAAAAGCCCGTACAACATATGCTTCATTGCTGAGAACATGCCGGATATGAGCGGCGTTGAACTGGCGCGGCTGATAAAGCAAAGCTGCGCGGACGTCAACGTCGTAATGATGGTATCAGCCGCCGACTGGAGCATTATGCAGGAAGTCGCCGGCGAAGCGGGCGTGACAAAATATCTCACAAGGCCACTGTTCGTGTCGGCAGTCGCGGACTGTATAAATGAATGCCTGAGCGCGCCGGACCTGGTTTATGACGCGAATGCTGACGGTCAAAAAGACTTCTCCGGCCATTGCATACTGCTGGCGGAAGACGTAGAAATCAACCGGGAGATCGTGATTGCGCTGCTTGAGCCGACGAACCTCACCATAGAATGCGCCGAAAATGGCGCAAAGGCGCTGAATATGTTTGAGGAAGCGCCGGAAAAATACGGCATGATATTCATGGACGTACAGATGCCGGAAATGGATGGGCTCGAAGCGACAGGCAGGATTAGGGCTCTTGGCACACAGGCGGCGAAAGATATCCCCATCGTCGCCATGACGGCCAACGTCTTCAAGGAAGACGTGGAAAAGTGCCTTTCAGCCGGCATGAACAGCCACATCGGCAAGCCTCTGGACTTTGACGAGGTACTGGAAAAACTGCGGACGTACCTGCGCTAGACGGCGACGCCCTCTGGCACGCATATATACTCGTGTGCGAGAATAAAAAACGCATAACTGTT
>Ga0082212_10007905_pt1 | contig 13978 bp, 8 predicted proteins | sample TergutNt197P3_FD_71548 | JGI IMG/M metagenome (GOLD analysis project Ga0082212, IMG submission 71548) | Neocapritermes taracua P3 segment gut microbial communities from Petit-Saut dam, French Guiana - Nt197 P3 | ecosystem: Host-associated > Arthropoda: Insects > Digestive system > Gut ... | reverse complement strand
CGGGGGAGCTGTGCCTGAACAGCATCGACAGGGACGGGACACTTTCCGGTTATGATCTTGAGTTAATGAAACTGGCAGAAAAGGCTGTATCGATACCGCTTATTGCTTCGGGCGGAGCGGGGACATGCGAACACCTGAAAGATTTATTCACGGATACAGAAGCCCAGGCAGCGATAATCAGCAGTATGCTGTACTCCCCGCGTCTGGAAAAAAATTATTCGGTCCGCGAGCTTAAAGAGTACCTTATGCAAAACCATATTGCTGTTCGGCCGCTGCGGATAAAAAGGGATTGTTAATGTCAAAGTTGTTTGTACCGGAAGGCTACCGGACTATCCTGTCAATTTATGAAACACAGACAGCTATAGGCTGTATAAAAAAAACATTTGAAAATAATTTGTGCAGGGCACTTAACCTTAAGCGCGTTTCCGCGCCGCTTTTTGTTGAAGCACAAACAGGGCTGAATGACGATTTAAACGGTATTGAACGCCCGGTTGAATTTGATATTAAAGAAACAGGGACCAGCGCACAGATTGTTCATTCGCTTGCAAAATGGAAACGTATGGCGCTTTATCAATACGGTTTTCCTGCAGGAGAAGGTTTATATACCGACATGAACGCCGTTCGGCGCGATGAAGAACTGGATAACCTCCATTCAATTTATGTTGACCAATGGGATTGGGAAAAAGTCATAGACCGCTCCATGCGAAACGAAGATTTCTTAAAAAAAACAGTTGCTACAATTGTAAATGCTATTTGCAATACGCTGGATAAAATTAAAGAGATGTTTCCCGGTTTAAGTGTTAATCTTGTCCGGGATGTTACATTTATAACAACGCAGCAACTTGATGATCTTTATCCTGACTTGCCACCTAAAGGGCGGGAGAACGCATTTGCAAAGGTACATAAAACCGTGTTTATTATGCAGATTGGCGATATTTTACAATCGGGTAACAGACATGATGGGCGTGCCCCGGATTATGACGACTGGTCGTTAAATGGCGATATTTTATTTTGGGATGATATTCTGGGGTGCGCCATGGAAATTTCTTCTATGGGAATCCGTGTAGATGAAGTGGCAATGGATGTACAGTTAAGAAAAGCAGATTGCGGCCATCGCCGGGAACTGCCGTTTCATAAAATGCTGCTTGAAGGAAAACTGCCGCTTACCATGGGCGGCGGAATAGGACAATCCAGGCTGTGTATGCTTCTGCTGCAAAAAGCGCATGTCGGTGAGGTGCAGGTTTCCGTGTGGGACAGAGATACGCTTTCTGCATGTAAAGCCGCAGGAATTGAATTATTGTAAATTATAAATCCAAGATTGTTTTTTTAATACCATTGCTCGGTACGTCCAATAATATCATCCTGGGTTTCTTTTAACAGTACATTGAAAAAAGCGCTGTACCCTGCTACACGGACAATTAAATCCCTGTGTTTTTCTGGATGCGCCTGGGCATCAAGCAATGTATCGCGGGAAACTACATTAAATTGAACATGAAAACCTTTCAGGCTGTTAAAAAATGTGCGGATAAGATTTATCAGTTTTTTCCGGTCTTCTTCTTTTTCCAGGATCTGCGGACTGAGCTTTTGATTTAAAAGCACTCCGCCGGTAATCTCGCCGGCTGGAAGTTTGGATACTGTTTTAAAAACCGCTGTTGGTCCATTTTTATCCATAGCATGAGAAGGGGAGCAGCCTTCTGCCAGTGGTTCGCCTGCATTACGCCCGTCGGGTGTTGCCAGCGTTTCTGCGCCTTGCGGGACATTTGCTGAAATTGATGAAGTCCCTGCATAATAGATGCCGCCAATGGGGCCGCGGCCATAACGTGTATTCCGGTATTTTTTCATTTCATCAATATAAATGTTATATGCTTCGCGTATCAGGGAATCGGCATAATCATCATCATTACCGTATTTTGGAGCAGAAAGCAGAATTTGCTTTATTTCTTCGTTGCGTTTTCCGCTAAAGTCTGCCATGAGCGCTTCCCAAAGCTCTGCAGGAGAAATTTGTTTGTCTTCAAACACACATTTTTTTATTGCAGCCAATGAGTCTGCCAAATTGGCTATCCCCACCTGGAGATCACTTATAAAATCATAGACTGCGCCGCCTTCTTTCAGATTTAGACCGCGATCTATACAGTCGTCGCAGAGTGCAGAACAGAGTATATCTGCAGTATCTTTTTCCAGCACGGTATCCGCTGTAGAGTCAATAATTACACACTGACGGGTGAAATCCCGGATTATTCTATCCCAGGCATTCATTACCTCGCTAAAAAATTGCATATCCCGGAAATGCTTTACAGAAGGGAATGGTTTGCCATTTGAACAGGGAAGCCGTTTGCCGGATTTTGGATCTGCACCGTCATTTAATGCAATAAGCAGTGATTTGGGAAAGTTAAGGAAACTCATGCCGGTGCAGCGATAGCCCCATTTGCCGGGAACCGCAACCTCTACACAGCCAATGGCGCTGTAATTGTATGCATCTTCTTTTTTTACGCCCTTTTCGATAAATGAAGGGATGATCACTTCGTCGCTGTTAAAGGCAGGCATTCCAAAACCAAGGCGTACTACTTCTATACATTCTGACATAAATGCATCGGATAATCCGCTGTGATAGCGTACCGTTAAATTCGGCTGGGGAAGTTTTGTCCGGGCTACACTGTTAAGTATAAGATGGGTAACAGGGTTTACCGCATCATGCGGATTGCCCATAGCATCCAGTACCTGCCCGCCTATTGTTACATTCTGGTACAGGGGTGAACCGGCGGAAAATCGTGTATGTGTCCAGCTGCGTACCTTGTTAATGGTAAATGTCTTAAGCCAGAGATTAACCAGAAGTTCACAGGCTTCTTCACTGGTAATTTTCCCCTCTGCAATATCCTTTTCGTAAAATGGATTTAAGTATTGATCCATCCGGCCATAGGAAAGAGAATGGCCGTTGCTTTCTATCTGGAGGCACAGATGAATAAACCAAACTGATTGTACAGCCTCATGGAAGCTCGCTGCTTTTTCAAACGGTACCCGGGCAAGTATGCTGCTTATTTCTTCCAGTTCTGTTTTGCGTTTTTGATCCTTTTCGCTTCCGGCCATTTCCCTGGCAAGTTTTGAAAAACGGTCTGCAAAAACCCTGGTGGCATCTATTACAATGAGTATTGCTTTATAAAAATATGACTTTGCCAGATTCCGGTAATCGGTCAGGTCCAGTCCGGTAAGTTTTTGTTCAGCCCGGTTACGGTATTCCTTAAGGCCGGCTTCCAGTACCCGCCGGTAATTCACTGCAACATGGCCATCACCTGAGGTAATATTTCCTTCTGCCTTGATGATCCCCAAATCGTACAACACCCTTGCAGGTTCAGGCATGGCAGCCATGCCCCGGTCTTTAACGGTATTGTGTTCCCAAAAAGGGGCAATTTTTTTAAGTTGAGTTTTTGTTTCTTTTGTAATATAAAAACGATCCCCTGTACGGGAATCAAAATTATCAAGTTCGGCAATAACCCAATCCATGGCATACTCTGGAAATACAGGCGCAGCACGGTTACTCGAAGCCTGGTTTCCTGCAAGCAGGGTTTGTTTTTCGATAAAGATGCTCATGCGTTCAAGGATATTTTTATACATCAGCGCCCGGCGTATGGTCAGAGGCTGATCCATATTTGCCTTATATGTTTCCGTTGTTATTATGGCCCTTTCGGCGCAGATCATGGGTTTTACTGCAAGAAGTTCTTCCCTGAAAACCTTCATCCGTTCTGTCATATTTCTTCCATGGCAGCGTAGACAAGTTCTGCAGCACCAATAATTCCGCAATTCTCTCCGCATTCTGCAATTTTAAAATAAACTGGGCGTACATCGTTGTTCAGCTCATTAAAAATACGGCGTACAGGAGAAAGAAGTTTTTCTCCCATGTTTACAAGCCCACCGCCCAAAACAAAGCAATTTACATTGCAAAAGACATATAAATTATAGAACCATACCCCAAGCCAGTGAATCATCTGGTTAAGTGCTTTTATTGCCATAGTATCACCTTGATCATAGGCTTTTTCCAGAATAATGCTGTCAATTTTTTCAATACCTCCAGCAAGATCCGGCATTATTGTTTGTCCGCCTTCGTTAATCCATTTTTTGATATGCTGGACTATCATGGAACCGGAACACCACGACATAAAGCATCCCCTGTTTCCGCATCCGCACTCGATTCCTTCGCCGGGAGTGGCAATCATATGTCCGCTTTCGCCGGCCCAGCCATGGGTTCCCCTGAAAGGTTTTCCTTTAATAAATAGCGATGATGATATCCCTGTACTTACCGGGCAAAAAAACATTGTGTCAAAACCGCGTCCTGCCCCGTAATGCATTTCCGCCATTCCTGCTGCACGGGCATCGTTGTCCAAAACCACTTTAATATTGTCCAATTTTTGCGAAAGCCAGGAACCGGCAGAAAAATTTTTTATATTGACAAGGTTGCTTGTTTTAACAATATAACCTTTATCATAAAGTATAAAAGAAGGCATACCCAGGCCTATTCCCAGTACATTTTCTTTTTTGATTTGACATGAAGCCATTAATTCTTTTACATTGGCGCTTATCTCTTCAAAGAAGGTTTCAGGGGAACAATGTGTATTAGAAGGATGGTTCAGATAGCGTACCAAACGCAGGTTTGGTTCAAGGTTTTTCTGCCCGTTAAAAATCCCATAGGCTGTCTTGGTTCCGCCGACATCAATGCCTATGGTAAATTGATCCATGACAGCCTCCTTAATAATACAATACTAAAATACTGCAAAAATGTCTTTAAAAAAATTACTCTTTTTTGATACTTTTTCTCTTTATCGTTGTTTACAACTATATAAAGAAAAGCAGTCAAACACCTAATTATTAGGTTTTGCGTAAAACATGTATGGAGGTTATATGAAAAAAATTGGATTATTTGCGGTCATTGCCTTTTTGGCAATAGGTTCAATTTTTGCCCAAAACCAGGAAAGGGAAAAAAGAACCCCTCCTGAAACAATCACTGTTGAAGGTACATTGCAATTGCAAAACGGCATGATTGCAGTAAAAAGCGGCGAATCTGTTTATTATGTTCCCATGCTTCAGCGGCTTGTTGGCTTTGTTGAAGGGTTAAAAGAAGGGAGTACTGTTAGCATTGAAGGTTACGCCAGCAAAAACTTTTTGCGGCCAACCAAGCTGTCCTTAAGCGGAAAATCCTATGATTTTCCTGCCAGAGGTTTTGGCCAAAGGGCCAACACCAGGTCAGGGAATGAAGCGAAACCTGAAGGCAGAAAAAGGAGTGATGTTTCTAATCCGCGGCACATGAGGCCCCAGCCGAAACGTAAAATGGGACCCTGGGCAAGATACTATATGGCACCCGGGCGCAGACAAATGCAAAGACCGCCTGTACGCAAGCCTGATGTCCAGCAGCAAAAACCTTAGATGCAGCAGGAAGCTGTTCCAAAAATTCAATTATTGGAACAGCTTTAGTTAAAAAACATTATAAATCCAGGGCAAGGCTTTTTCAAAACTTCAGTTTTGAAAAAGCCTTGCCCTGAAAAAAGACTCGTACGGCAACTTTCCGGGTATCTTATTTTCACTTCGTTAAAACAATTTCTTCCGCAAGTAATTCCAGAATATTTTCCCATTCGCATTCAATGTAAATCCAGGGCAGGGCTTCTTCCCAGTCGCGAAGCATGGTTCCGGTGTTGCGAATTTCCCAAAGAAGTTCGGGAAATACACGTTCCGTATAACTTCTGTTCCACTGGATATCACCGGTATTAATCCATAAGTCGCCATTCTGCTTCCAGTTTTTTGGCTGCTTTTTTTGGGAAACTATTTCCGGGAATAAAAGCGGTTTCCAGTAGTTTTCAAATTCATCACGGCCTGGTTTTGGGGGGGCGCTTTCCAGCTGTCCCATCCATTCTGCAAGTGCGCTAATCCTTTCCTGGCGGTCGCGGAGCCTGCCAAGCGCCTCATTTCCGGTAATGCGTGTATCATAACTTTTTATTCTACCGGAGGAAATTTGTACTTTCTCCATTTTATTGGGAATTGTTAAGGATGCAGAACTATCATCCATTGTTAGTATTCCTGTTCCGAACAGTTCCATGCTGTACTCAATCCAGCCGTGATAACTGCCGGCCAGGTATTCAAATGATGCAAGAAAAAATTCACCGTTAGCGTTTGGCAAAGAACCCCGAAACTTGATAGAAGGATAATCATTTAAAAAGAAGATAACAGAGCGGTTTCCTGCTCTGTTTTGCACTTCCCAGAGTTCCATATTTGCTGTAGCGCCTTCTTTATATACAGCAATTTTCCTGTTCTCTCCTGCCGAGCCATCCAGTGCCTTTCCGGCTTTTTCTACTATTGAAACACAGCTTCCTGAAAACAATAAAAGAAATAAATATATCAGAACATTATTATGTAAACAGCCTGGTTTTTTCATCCTGTGCTTTCCATTAATAGCTTATTTTAAACCCAAACGAAGGTATGGGGACAGGAATATCATAATTAGCAGAATCGCTTCCTGTATCAACCTTTCCTGTATACTGGTTAAACCTTGTATTGCCCTGGGCAGTGTATAGCAGGGCAAGAACATTTTCTACAGCAAAATAAATTTCCCAGTGGGCCTTTCCTTTTTCATTTTTCCCAAAAAAGGTAACTTTTATGTCCATGGGCAAAGAAGCTGTAGTCCGGTGATTCCCGTCATATTCGGTGGGCCAGAAATATTTTTCTATAAACTGTCCGGCAGCAGGATTGGCAGGATCATATAGATATACCGGATAGCTCTGGGGTTCATCGCCAATACGCCGGGGTATCTGCCTGCCGCTGGCAAATCCAAAACGGGTATAAATATTAATACGGGGGGCTGGTTTAAAATTCAGAACAAGGTTCAGATTATGATAGCGGTGATATGATGGAAAATACCATTCGTTTCCCCGTGTCCTGCCTGAGCCAAAATCAAAATTTCCCCGATCAGGGTCATGATAATTTACCCAGTTAAAGGAATAAGAAATCCAGCCGTCCCAATAACGCGATTGCAATTTTTGCAGAAAAATATCTATGCCCCAGGATCTGCCCTTGCCATTGTTTTTTGGCTGTATGTCCAGAGTATCCAATGCGGCATTCATGGGAATGTACATGCGGTTAAAAATATATTTATAATAAAACTCTATATTAAAAATTAATCCCCCGGGGAATTCCGTTTTTATGCCAAAAATCGAAGTCCAGGACCGGTTTGGCTTAATCTCATCAATTTTAAACTGTTCTTCCGCCAGGACGGCAAAATCATTTATTGATGAAAAAAGGCCTGTGCCGGCGCCAAGGGACAATGAATTAAAAATCCAATAGTCTTCCAGTATTTTATAATCTACATTAAGTCTTGGATTTAATGCAGGCTTTGATTGAATGGAAAAGTTCTTTCCAATTAAATAGAAATGATCAACACGCAGCCCAAGTTCAGCTCCAAACCGCTTATCATCCGAACTGTATTCAACAAGGCTATAACCTGATGTGGTAAGCATCTTGTTTCCTGTATCAGGTGAATATACAATAGGCGTGCTGATATATAAATTATCCCATACTTCTGATGCAGACGGAATGGAAGAAAAAAACGTTTTAAGAACAGCCTGATCGCCCGGATTAAGTTTTGCAAAACTTATATCGGCATGCATGGATTCTTCGCCGGAGGCAGCAAAACGGGTATACAATTCCTGTATGCCGGCCGCAAAAAGGAATCCTTTGCCCAATTCCCAGTCATAGTCAATACGTCCCTGTGCATTGAACATAAAGATAGTATCGTTAATATGCATTTTTGTATTAAATGTGTACGGTTCTTTAATATACGTATGCGACATGAAATTAGTATTAAGACCTGCTAAATCATTATAGTATTTTCCATGAAATTCCGGTGAAAAGTATTTTTCTATAATATTAAACTGCATATCCCCTTTAATTAGAGCATCTTCATAACCTGTTCCCAGTGTAAACTTTACAAGCATATCGTAGCGGGGGTTCCACAAAAGCCCTGCTTTTATAAAACCCTGGTAATTTGTCCAGTCAAATTCCATTCTAGTGCTGCTGGTTAGCCCGTTCCTTTCGGAAAAATCCGATTCGTAGGTTACGCCAACACCGTCCATACCAAAAAATCCCGTGCCCTGTAATTCCAGGCTGTCGGAAAAACGGTAATTTCCGGTTATCGCCGTGCTTCGTATAAAAGGCGCAGTTGTTATCGAGTTTACCGGTTCCAGGATATCTATACTGTGCGACAATTGTTTTAAGAGCCATATTATGGGATCGTAGTAGGTTACACGTCCCATAAACAAAAGCCCGCCACTGCCTGAAAGGGGAAGTGATAAACTAAAATTAGCTGCGCTGGTATTGGCGCCGAGTTCGAATTCTGTTTCGGTTGGAGAAGGCTTTTTTGTTGTTATCTCCAGAAGACCCGATATTGTATTGCCATAGCGGGTAGAGAAAACACCGTGAGACAGCCGGGCATTTTGAACCATACGGGGATCGAATATTGAATAACCGCCGCCCCAATGGTACGGACTAAAAACATAATAGCCGTCCAATGAAGCGCTTAAATCGCCCGGATCTCCGCCGCGTATACTTGGCAGAGCGTTAAATAACCCCGCATAGCCTACACCAGGCAGCAGTTTTATCGAACTCATCACGTCTTCGATAATTCCGATTTCACCGGTTTGTGCAATATCCCGTTCTGTTATGGTGATACTGCGGCCGGTAGCTGCACCGCCGCTTCCCGGCCTTGATGCTTCGATGACCAGTTCCTTGTTTTCCCTGATGCCCGAAAGCTGCAGACCAAGTGTATATTTACTAACACCTGCTGTAACAACCAGGCGGCCGTTTTCATAACCCGGGTACGATGCATGGATTAACACCTGCCGTTCATCAGGCACGGTAACAGTTGCTTTGCCATCTCTGTCGCAGATGTATTGCCTGCTGTCCCATGAATGTATTACTGCTCCTTCCAGGGGAAGGCCAAGGTCGGTATCTTCGACTGTTATTTCAACATCACGGGCAAAGAGCGGAATAAGTAATGGAAAGAATACTAATAGCAAAAAATACTTTTTATACTTCATTAATATACTGCTGCCGGTACTGTTATTCCGGCTTTTTCCAGCGAAACACGAAGCAGGGCAGCCCGTTCTTCAAGTATTGTTAATGGCACTGCTTCCGCCAGCGGGTCTTCTGCGGCCGGCCGTGCTTTGCCGTAAATCTGAACCTCCCGGAGTCCACATCTGCCGGAAAGCGTTGATAGCTCTGTTACCAGTTGAATCCATGCAGCAGACTCTTCTTCCGGCGGCAAAACGCCCTTTATCTTACAAAGCATTGTCTGGATTGTAAAGGGAGCGTTTGAAGCAGAGAATTTTTTAATACTGTCAACAAGTTCATCATGCGGAATACTGGAACGGTTTAACAGGCGGTACCATGCCTCTGTTGCAGCGTCAAGTTTTAGCCAGATGTTCAGGTCAGTTGAATCAATCGAAGCGTTTTTTAAAAAATCAAACATCTCTTTGTTGAACAACCCTGTTCCATTGGTGATTACTACCAGCTTTGCATCTCCGGCAAGCATGGAGCGAATTGATGAGGCAGCTTTTACTGCTTCGATAAAATAAGGCGACATTGTCGGTTCTCCGTTTCCTGAAAAACAAATATCCATAATGGGAATGGCATTTTTTATTGCTTCCCGGATCGCAGAACAAAGAGCTGTCTTCATAATTTCTATATTAAAGACAATATCTGTTTCAAAAGGAAAAACTTCGCAATAGGGGCAGTCAAAAGAACATTCTTTGTGGCCGGGAAAAAGATTTATCCCTATAGAAAGCCCCCTGGAGCGGCGGGAATATACAGGATAGATTATAGATCCGCCTTCCCTGCTCCTGTGATCCGTTACAGCGCCAATAGTCATCATTGGTGCGGCATTGCTGCCCGCCGTTCCCGGGCGGCTGATGCATGGGCTGTAAGCCCTTCGGCATGGCCCAGAATTTCTGCAGCATTTATTGCTTCTTCAAAACCAATGCCGGAAACACAACGGAGTGTGGTTGGGGTTTTTAAAAAGTGCCGGACAGAAAGCCCTCCTGTAAAACGGGCACTCCCCGAAGTAGGAAGCGTATGGTTTATTCCGGCGCTGTAATCGCCCAGAACTTCTGCAGAAAGGGAACCAATAAAGAGGGATCCGAAATTACACAGGCGCGGTTTGCCTGATTTTTTGGCTGTTATCCAGGAATCCGGATCGCCGGAAAAGAGTTCAAGATGTTCGGGGGCAATAGTATTTGCAGCATGAACAGCTTCTTCCTTTGACTGATATACAATGATTAACCCGTTGTTATCCAGGGAAGCACTGGCTATGGCACGGGATTCTTCCGGTAAAATTGCCAGACGTTTTTCCAGGGCTATGCTGATTTTCTCTGCCAGTTTTATATTGTTTACCAGAACACGGGCGCATGCTTCTGTATCATGTTCAGCCTGAGCCAGCATATCGGCGGCAATTAATTCTGCTGCAGTATCCGCCGTTTCTTTGCCGGCAATAATCAGCACGTCGGTGGGGCCAGCGATTAAATCAATACCGGTTTCACCAAAAAGCATACGTTTTGCTGCTGTTACATATTTATTTCCCGGCCCGGCAATTATTCCTGCACGAGGAACCGATTCTGTGCCAAGGGCGAGTGCTGCGATTGCCTGTGCGCCGCCTGCAGCAAAAATACGCAGTTTTGGTTTATTTGCTTTTCCGGCAGCAGTATTTCTGCCAACAGCAATTGAAAGCGCCGCAGCCGCCAAAATATTCCGGTTTGGGAAACCATCTTCCATAGGCGGCGAAGCAAGGATGATTTCTTCAACTCCGGCAGCCAGAGCAGGAATCACCCCCATTAATACCGAAGAAAAGAGAGGGAACCGCCCTGCAGGGACATAAACAGCTGCCCTTTGCACGGGAATAACAAGCTGGCCGGTAAAAAGCCCTTTTTCCATTTTATATTCAAAACTAATCAATTGTTTCCGCTGTAATTCTGCAAACCTTAGTATATGACGGGCAGCCAGTTTCAGGGCACCGGCTGTTTTGCTGTCTTCATTGCGGAGTTTTTTCCACGCATCTTTTGCCAGGGCAAAGGGGACTTCCAGCTGAGAAGGCGAACATTTGTCAAAACGTCCGGCATAACGCCGCAGTGCCGAATCTCCTTCGCTGCGGACTGCTTCAATAATTTCCCGTACTGCAGTTTCTACAGAAGCATCCGGTGCAGTATCCGGGCGGTTTTGCATATACGATTTCCAGTATTCATCAAACTGGGAGGCGTCGATTATCTTCATAAACCAAGTATAGCAGGACTATGTATATCTCACAATTGGGAATTATACCCCTGCCTGTCTATTGCATGGAAACAGCTTAAAACACCCTGATAGAGGTACATTTATATGCTAATCCCATTAATTACATATTAAAAGAAGCCGACTATAGTATTATGGAAGAAATTTTACTGTGAAAAGACCTGCAATGTACATTGTACTGGTAATCTGTACCTCAGTTTTTATGCTCTGCGGATTTTTTTGTTTTTTTAACAGGGATTCGCTTAAAAAAAAGCTGTTTCAATCAACCACATCATTTATTGGACCGGCTGTAGCCAAGTATGAAAAAGACGGCAACCTGTATGTTATAGACAGCGGTTCGTTCCGGCTTATCTGCACGGCACCGGACGGTAAAATACGCTATACCATTACTATAGACAAACTAAAAGAATATTCCCGGATTGTAGATGGCGCCATTGACGAGGCGGGAAACCTGTATGTATATATAATGGAAGCGGAATATGACGCCCACCTGACCAAAAGGGATATAATCAGGAAATATAACAATCACGGGCGCTTTGTTAAAGATATTATCAGCATAGGTTACGACAATGCGGACAGCAATCCGCGCCTTTTTTATCAATTTGGTTCATTTTACTGTGAAGAAGGCATACTCAGCTTTTCCCGGATAGAGCAGGACAGGGTTACCCTTTACCAATATGACACATTCCGGGACGATTTGCATCAATCGGCGTTTCCCGGAACAGTAGAAGATTATAATGTCGCCCAGCTTGCCTTAATAGATATGCAGAATTATGTGTATGTCATGCGGGACGGGGAAATTTTTGAGGTAAAAAACGGCGCAGAGCCGGTGTTACGGGCTTCGTTTAACTGGAGTGAACAGGACGGCGGTATTATCCCCTGGTATGTTCAATATGATATAGACGGAAACATCGTGTTTTTTGATATGGCATCGAATTCACTGTTCCGTATTGCAGATTCAAAAATGCACCACATTGTTCCCCCTGATTGTTTTTACCCGTTAAAAATGAGGGGAGAAAAACCTGCCCTTAGGGGGTTTGGCTTTTATGGAGATACATTCGCAGGTATTTACGGTGATACGGTCTGGCTGTACGATGGCAGGGACTTTACCGCTTACGATGGGGAACTGAGGCTCCCGTTTGCAGAAAGATTTCACATAGCAATCGTGCAGGTATCCCTGATACTTGGAATCCTGTCCCTTGCTGCAGCGCTGTGCTTACTGTTCATCGGTATCCTGGACCGGTATGTTTCGCTTTTTATCAAACAAACCGCAGCCATTATGCCTCTTTTAATAATAGCGTTTATTATTGAGTTTTCGGTAACATTCAACATAATGATAAACCGCCTTAACAATGAAGTGTTTAATGAAATGCAGGCCCTGGCTGTAATATCCTCCAAATTGATAGACGGCGATGATATTGACAACCTTAAAACAATAAAAGATTTTCACAGCGATTCATATAAAAATTTGTCAAGAACACTAAAAGAAATCACCGGTAACAATGCCGATCCCTGGAATAAGGGCTATTATGCGGCGATTTTTACAGGCAGTAATTTTGAATACGGCGTGGCGATCTCAAATGACGAGATTAATCTCTTCCGTCCAACCGAAATGGTGGAAGGGGAAGATTACGACAATTTTATAAGCGGACAGCCTATAGGCGGTATCTTTTCCCTGAATGACGGCGAATGGGCGTTTGCCGAAGCGCCTGTATACAACAGCGCAGGAAAGATATCTGGAATGTTTGAACTTGGCCTTGACATGACGGCTTATGAAATAAGCAATGTAAAACTGAAAAAAGAAATTGCACTTATTACGGCAGTAGTATGTATTGTTATTCTGGTAGCGCTTGGCATCATGGTTTCTATCGTAGTAAAACATCTTTCCGCCGTAGCCGCAGTTCTGCATGCCATAAGCGGCGGAAACCACGGTGAACGGGTACGTTACAAGGCGCGGGATGAACTGGGTAAGGTAAGCAGCGGACTTAACAGCATGGCGGAAGAACTCCAGAGCCAGTTTGACCGTATCAACAGGCTTAACGAATCGACCATCCGGTTTGTACCTGTGCAGTTTATGGAACATCTGGGTGTTTCAGACATTACCAAAATGAAGCTGGGCGACAATGTGCAGCGGGATATAAGCGTGTTGTTTTTTGATATACGGGCTTTTTCCATTAATTCAGAGATGATGACTGCACGGGAAAATTTTGTTTTTATCAATAAAATACTGGGCATTGCCGGTCCCATAATACGGAAACACAACGGCTTTGTGGATAAATATATAGGCGATGCGGCAATGGCGCTTTTTGACAGTGGACTGGATGCTGTACGCGCCGGCGTTGCACTATATCAGAAACTGATACTTGACAGAAATACCAGGATAAAAATCGGGGTAGACGGCATCAATATCGGCGTAGGAATCCATACCGGATCTGTTATGATGGGCATTGTCGGCGAAAATGAGCGGCTTTCCAGTACAGTAATTTCGGCAAATGTTAATCTGGCTTCCCGTGTTGAAGGTCTTTCCAAGCATACTAAATCGGGGCTGCTTATCACCAGAGATACGTTGAACCAGCTTTCGGGCAGCGAATCTGAATTTGCGTACCGTTTTATCGGCATGGTGCAGGCAGCGGGGGTAAATGAAGTAGTGGGCTTGTTTGATATG
>Ga0082212_10007904_pt1 | contig 13980 bp, 8 predicted proteins | sample TergutNt197P3_FD_71548 | JGI IMG/M metagenome (GOLD analysis project Ga0082212, IMG submission 71548) | Neocapritermes taracua P3 segment gut microbial communities from Petit-Saut dam, French Guiana - Nt197 P3 | ecosystem: Host-associated > Arthropoda: Insects > Digestive system > Gut ... | reverse complement strand
AATTATCCGTCTCTACGGGGCGACCGTGAAGGTGCGGGCGACCGTGAAGGTGCGGGCGACCGTGAAGGTGCGGGCGACCGTGAAGGTGCGGGCGACCGTGAAGGTGCGCCCCTACGATGTGTCCTGTTGCCGTCATCAATGAACATTCCATAGGAATGTATCTCTCGGTAGAAAAAAGAACATCGCCCAACAACCGCATGCCGTAGGTATGCGTCCGATAATGGTGGCATACCTACGGCATGCCGGACATGGGAAATGCTATTTTCTACCGAGAGATAATCCCTACGGGATTTTTTTAAATCCTGCCCATCAAAAAAAAATCATCAAAAAAATAAAATTTCAGACAAAAATTTTTTTTTTTACATAATTAAAAAAATATATATCTTTGCACCGATTATTTAACAGTTAAGGAAAAACCTTATAATTTATATTTTTTTAACAATTTTAATTTTTTTAGTTATGGTAAAATTTTTTACAAAAACAGTTTGCATAGCGCTTATTAGCATGCTATGCGTTGGAAATCTTAATGCGCAAGACTGCAGAAACAGCGGCGGAAAAGTTCAACCAAACGTTTCTTCGCTTTCTTTAAGTAATTATTCTGCTTTTGCGGCAAAACCTTCTACTTCATCATCCAGAGCCGTTGTGTTCTCTGAAGATTTTGAAAGTACCTCCGACAATTGGAACGGAGTTCCTCCGGGATTCGCTTGCAATCCGGCTGCTCACGGCGATTTGCCTGCAGGATGGACAGTATCAGAAACCGGTCACTGGTACTCCTACGCTGATTTAACGTACATTGAATGTCTCGGAGACCCTATGGCACCTCACGGTGGTGCCAGATTTATGGCTTGTAGTTGGATATATTCCGGAAATCACTGGGTAGTTAGTCCCGGTTTCGAACTTACAGCCGGAAACGACTATGACATAAGTTTCTGGTATAGCGCCATGGGCTTCGGGGCGACTGAACCTGACAATTTTGAAGTACGGATAGGTGATAATGCCGGCAACTTGAGTGGCGCAGAATTGGTTTTTTCACAAACCGGCATTATTTACGGTTGGGATTTTACATGGAGAGAAGCAACCAAAACCTTTACTCCTACCACAAGCGGAACCTATTACTTAGGTTTTCATGACGTGCGTCCTTCTCAGCATGGGATTGCTCTTATGTTTGACGACATTTTAGTAACAGGCGAAACCGGTCCTAATAACGATTGCCCTGCCGTTACCAACGTAGCCGCAGAACAAGCTGTGGGAACATGCGCCAAAATCACTTGGACTGCTCCTTCCGTAACTACCGATTTAACCGGTTATAAAATCTATGAAGGCACAACCGAATTGGGCGAAGTAGCCGTTGGAGTAACCGAGTTTATCACCGGTAGCCTTTCGGCAGGCGCTCATACTTTTGATGTTGCAGCCATCTATGACGACGATTGCACACCCAAAAAAGTCTCTGCAACCGTTACCATTAAAACCTGCGGAAACGAAATCACCGGCGTAGAAGTTGATTACAGCACCGATTGCAAAGCAACCGTTACTTGGGATGCTGCTGCAAAAATGAGAGATTATGAAGGATGGATTAAACATTGCGTTAGCGATGAGGTTGCAGGCAGAGTTGGTTGGAGTGAAACCGAAGGAAACGATATGACAGCATGCATACGCTTCTTACCCGCTGATTTAGCAGCTTTAGGAGTTGAAAGCGGACAGGTTATAAATAAAATAGCATTAGGTATGGGAACTCAACTTGCTTTTATTAATACTATGGAAATCAGAATATGGCAAGGCGGCACCAGTATTACAGATCCGGGTACATTAGAATATACATTTCCTTTAACAGGTCCTTTCGGTTCTTATGCAGAGAACACAATAGCCGAATTTGAAATAGCGCCATATACCATTGACGCAACAAGAGAACTCAGAATTGGATGGAATCTTGTTAATACACAAGGGTATCCACAAGGCAGAGACAGTGGTCCGAGTGTACCGGGTAAAGGCATGGTTTTTTATTGTGCAAGTCCTCCTGTTAACGGTTGGATTGATGCTGCGGCAGTGTACGGATGGAATTATAACTGGATAATAAAAGCGTGGGTTACAGAAGGCGGCGAAGCTCCGGATCCCAAATACAACGTTTATAAAGATGGCGTAAAAGTAGCATCCGCAATTGAAGAAACCACATGGACAGACACCGAAGCCGTTGCACAAGGCGTTGATGTAGAATGGTGCGTTACCCAAGTATGTCCCACCGGCGGCGGCGAATCAGCAGCAGGCTGTGTAACAGAAAAATGCGGCGATCCCATTGAAGATCCTTGCGACGAAGTAACCAACGCAGCAGCAGAGATAGTAGATTATTGCAAAAAAGCGGTTATCACTTGGACAGCCGTAGCCGATGCAACATACGAAGTTAATGGCGCTGCCGTTGCTACCAACGAATATACCGAAGACGGTGATTTTGAAGAAGGTACAGAATATGTTTGGAACATTGTAACAGTTTGCGCAGATGGCAAATCAGACCCTGTTGAAGTAAAAGCAACAGCAGCAGACTGCGACCAATCCATCATCGAACTCACCAACAGCGTTTCTATCTATCCGAATCCGGCAAGCGGAATCGTAACCATCAAATCTGCTAACTTTGTAAAAGTAGAAGTTTACAACACCGTAGGTCAATTAGTAGAAACCAGAACCGTGAACACCGTTGACGTTTCTAACTACAACACCGGCGTTTACTTCTTCAAAGTATATGACGGAAACAACAACGTTACCAAACGTGTTATGGTAGCGAAATAAAAACAACGAATGACGAATAAAAAACACCGCCTGCATGGGCGGTGTTTTTTTTTTGTATCTTTGCCCATCAAAAATTATCAATAATGCGTAGAAACAGATTATTACTTATTGCCCTCATTATCATAGCGTTGGTTGCTGCTATATTTATTATTACCGGAAAAAAAACGGGAACAATCAGCGAGTCGGACAAAAGTTTTGCGGTGAGCGATACCGCCTCCGTCCATAAAATTTTTCTTGCCAACAAAGAGCGCGTTACCACACTGTTGGAACGAAATCCCGATGGCTCCGGCTGGACGGTCAACGGACAGTGGGAGGTGTCCGTTCCAATGATAGATATACTTTTAACTACGATTTGTCGGATTCGTCCTGCCGCGCCATTACCCAAAACGGCAACCGAAAACGTCATCAAACGCCTCTCCTACAACGCCACCAAAGTCGAAATTTACGGCATGACTTACCGTATTGACTTCTGGGGAATACGGCTATTTCCACACGAGACCATGTTGAAATGTTATTATGTAGGCGATGTAACGCAGGATAATCTGGGGACATATATGCTGATGGACGGCTCTGAAAAGCCGTTTATTGTGGTGTTGCCCGGACATCGCGGCTATGTGGCGTCGCGTTACGAAGTGTCGCCCGAAGCGTGGCGCACGCACCGAGTTTTCGACGTCGGCGCCAATGAAATAGAACGTATTTGCATTGAAAACGTAACCAATGCGGAGGAGTCGTTTATGATCAATACCAACGTGCCGTCCGGAAAATTTGATGTAACAACCCCCACCGGCGAACCTCTTCAATACAGGCTCGATTCGCTGAAAGTGTATAACTACCTCAACTCTTTCAAACGCATTAATTTTGAAAGTTTTACCTTTGATTTTCTCAATCAACACGCCATTGATTCTATCTTAAATTCCACGCCGATTTTCAAGGTAACACTCGTCCAAAAAGAGGGAGAAACGTTTAATCTGCGCATTTTTCCGATTATTTACGACAACATCAGAGAGATAGACACCGACGAGCCAATGGTTGACTATGACCGCTGTTACGCCTATTTAGACAATGGCGAAATGGTTGTAGTTCAATACTTTACCTTCGATAAAATCCTACGCCCACGCTCTTATTTTTATTTGAGACAATAGAGAAACAGACATAAGACACAAGACTTTTAGACTTTTCAGATTGTCTCATGTCTAAAAGTCTAATTAACCATCAAATTACATCCCCGCAAATCCGAATGGTCGAAACGTCCGGAAATTTCGAATGTTCCGTCCGGAAATAACGTGCCAAGGTCTTGAGTAGCAATGAATGAGCAGGAGTGAACGTTGGCGAGGTCGATGATGTTAATGCCGCCTTTTTTTCCCGTTTGCGCCAAAGTGAGCGGGTCGTCGGGTTGGCGCGTCATCACTCGCATCCATGGCGGCGTTTGAAAAATACCGGAACCTTTTGAGTAGGCTTGCGAAAACAACTCTGCCATACCGTATTCACTGTGAATATATTCTAAATCAAACCTTTGACACAAAATTTCGTGTAATTCACTGCGAAGCATCTCCCGTCGTTTTCCTTTCATTCCGCCCGTTTCCATGACGATGGTATTTTTCAATGGCAAAGGATATTTCTCCGAAAAATCCAGCAAAGCGTAAGAAACGCCCAAAAGTAGCGTCTTTTGTCCGGTCTGCTCCAAATCGCGCAACTTGCAACTTAACCGCTGATAATCATCGAGATAAAACCCGTTATCAGGATGCCGACTCTGTTTCATCAACGCCTGCAACATATAGACCAGCGACGAATCTTCCCGTTCCAAATACGACGGCAACAACGCCAAAAAACAATATTCGTCAGGCTCGCCGTAAAACCGGCGAAATCCTTGCGTAAAACTTTGCTCATACAACGCCATTTCTTTCACAAAATGGCAACTTGTTGTCATTCCGGTAGTGCCGCTGCTGCGAAAAATTTTCTCCGGCGTCCATGCGCCTGTCTGTATTTGGTGCGTTTTGAAGAAAGAAATCGGCAAGAAGGGAATTTGTTGCAACGTTGAAACCTGCGCGGGCGTGCGCCGCAACAGTTGCGCAAAATCTCGATACGTTTCGTTGTTATGATACTGATAATCAAAAATTTGCAACGCCGTATCAGCAAACGCCTCCGCCGTAAACTCCGTAGAAAATATATGTTCGATGTTCATCATCAATTCGTATAAGAATTGCAAAGATACGATTTAATTGAGAATTGACAATTGACAATTGACAATTAACAATTAACGATAACTCCTCTAACTCCTTTAACTCCTGATACTTGTAACTTGTAACTAATTTTCGTACTTTTGCAAAAATTTTGAAACACATAAAATATAGATAAAACCATGAAAAGAGACCAGATTGTTTTTGATGTTATCGCCGCCGAAAGAAGACGGCAAATGGAAGGTATTGAATTGATTGCTTCGGAAAACTTTGTCAGTGAACAAGTTATGGAAGCGATGGGGTCGGTGATGACCAATAAATATGCCGAAGGCTATCCGGGCAAACGTTATTACGGCGGATGTCAAGAGGTGGACAAAACCGAGCAGTTGGCGATTGACCGCGCGTGCCAACTTTTTGGAGCGGAATATGCCAACGTGCAGCCTCATTCCGGCGCACAGGCAAATATGGCGGTGTTTTTAGCGTGTTTGAAACCCGGCGACCATTTCATGGGGCTGGATTTGGCGCATGGAGGTCATCTTTCGCATGGCTCTCCGGTTAATTCTTCCGGTATTCTCTACCGTCCGATAGCCTATCAGGTGGAAGAAACAACGGGCGTGATTGACTACGATAAAATGGAACAAAAGGCGTTGGAAGAGAGACCAAAGTTGCTTTTGGCGGGCGCTTCGGCGTATAGCCGCGACTGGGATTTTGCCCGTATGCGCAAAATTGCCGACAAAATCGGCGCTATCTTAATGGCTGACATCAGCCATCCTGCCGGATTGATTGCACGCGGATTGCTCAATAATCCGATTCCTCATTGCCACATCGTAACAACAACCACACACAAAACCCTCCGCGGACCGCGCGGCGGATTGATTCTCATTGGAAAAGATTTTGACAATCCGTGGGGATACGCCACACCAAAAGGCGAAATCAAAAAAATGTCGCAACTGATTGATTCTGCGGTATTTCCGGGTATTCAAGGCGGACCGTTGGAACATGTTATCGCAGCAAAAGCGGTGGCTTTCGGAGAGGCGCTTTCAGACGATTATCTGACTTACATTAAACAGGTACAGAAAAACGCCGCCGTGATGAGCAAGGCTTTCGTGGACAAAGGTTATAAAGTCATCAGCGGAGGAACAGATAACCATTTGATGTTGATTGACTTACGTTCTAAATTTCCGGAAATAACCGGAAAACAAGTTGAAAATACGCTGGTAAAAGCCGATATTACCATCAATAAAAATATGGTACCTTTCGACAGCCGTAGCCCGTTCCAAACGTCGGGAATCAGGGTCGGAACAGCCGCCATCACCACACGCGGACTTAAAGAAGAACAGATGAGCGTTATCGTTGATTTGGTTGATGAAGTGATTAGCAACATTGATAATGAAACAGTTATCGCCTCCGTCCGCCAACGTGTCAATGCGCTGATGCACGGGTTTCCGCTGTTTGCTTAGTCTTATTTTAAAAGAAATCACATGAAAAGGTTGTTTTTTATTTCGTTCTTACTTGTAACGATACCCGTTACCCTTTGTGCGCAGGAACAAGATTTGTCGGACGAAGGATATAAACATTGGTGCAAAGTTACTGCGCTCATGGAAGACATTAAAGAAGATGGCGATTATTTTCTGATACTCAATGAATTACTCAAAGTAACAGAAACGGATTCAACGTATGCCGATGCCTATTTTAGCATGGGCATCATATACACCAAAACGGGCGAGTTAGGAGGCGGAATCCCCCATTTTAACCAAGCCCAAAAGTGTTATGAAAAATATATTACTTTGATGCCATCTGAAAAAAGAGCAGTGATAAAAGAGTTGGCTCGCCTCGAAGTAAAAATGGAAAGATTTATCATGGCAAACATCAAAATTGCTTGTGGTATTCAAATTCAAAAAACAGATTTTTATGACAAAAAAATAGTTTTGGATAGAGCAGAATGTCCCGAAGGTTGGCGTTTACCTACTCGCGCAGAACTTAAATGTATGTGCAAAGAACAGGACAGGATAGGAAATTTTAAGTCAAACGCCTATTCTAACTATTTCACAAGCGAATTTGATGAAAAAGGAAATGTTTATATTCGGAGTTTTGACGACTGTCAGGAAAGTACGGAAAAAGCAAGCAAAGAAGATGCGTGGATTCGCTATGTGAGGGATAATGACCTCAATTAACAGACAAGTTTTATGAAGAAATTAGTTTTTATTTCGTTTTTATTGATAACAACGGCGTTTACCCTTCATGCACAAGAACAAGATTTGTCGGATGAAGGCTATAAACATTGGATAAAAGGGATTATTTTTCTGGAAGAATTTCAACAGGAAAGTGATTATATGTTGATAATCAACGAATTTGTCAAAGTAACAGAAACAGATCCAATGTTTGCCGACGTTTATTATGAACTGGGCGTCATCTATACCAAACTGGGGGTGTTAGGCGGCGGAATGCCTTATTTTAACAAAGCCCAAAAGTGTTATGAAAAATATCTTGCGTTGATGCCATCGGAAAAAAACGTGATTTTCAGAGAGTTAGCCCAACTCGAGGCAGGAATAAAAACAGCCATGGCATATACAAAAGATATGATTTTTGTTAAAGGCGGAACTTTTACGATGGGTTGCACAAGCGAGCAGGAGAAAGATTGTAATGAAAATGAAAAACCCGCGCACAAGGTAACAATTAGCGATTTTTATATCGGAAAATATCCCGTAACGCAGGCGCAATGGAAAGCGGTAATGGGTCCGTTTGCAAAAGAATTATGGAATACCGACTGCGATGATTGTCCGGCAGATGGTCTAAATTTGAAAGATATTCAAATGTTTATCAAACGATTGAACGCTCAAACAGGTCAAAACTATCGTTTGCCGACAGAGGCAGAATGGGAATATGCCGCACGTGGCGGTAAACAAAGCGAATCTTACAAATACAGCGGCAGCAATGATATTGATGAAGTAGCGTGGTACAGTAAAAATTATAAAAACAGTAAACACGGAAAACGAGGTACAACGCATCCTGTTGGCACAAAGAAACCCAACGAATTGGGAATTTACGATATGAGCGGCAATGTATCGGAGTTCTGTCAGGATAACTACGACAAATACTATTACGGTAGCGCCCCTTCTATCAATCCGAAATGTTCAAAAACAGGTTACATCGTTTTGCGCGGCGGCAGTTGGACAGATAGCGCTAAAAAGTGTCGCGTATCTCATCGTGATAACACCAGCGCGATGAATTATACAATAATCAAAAGCGGTTTTCGCCTTGCCCTTTCTCTTTCATTTACTACGAATGATGAGGAGTAAGTTACGTTACGCTTCACATACGGTTAATAAAGTGTCGTCTCTGCGAGACTTAATTAGTTGTTCTTTAAAAAATGTAAGGTGGTTAATATCAATTAGATACGATTAAAAAAAAGCAAAAAAAACACCAAAAAATTCCAAAACAACTGAAAATTTTGGAAATTACAACCAAACATTCCATAGGAATGTATCTCTCGGTAGAAAAAACGTTACGTAATCAATCGCATTCCGTAGGAATGCGTCCAAAAGCCCCCCCAAGCCCCCCCGAAGGGGAGGATGTCCACCCCCCAGCCCCCGCCGGCGGGGGAGAGGTTGCATGCAATTTTTTGAATGTTGTCGTTGAATGGTGTGCGGCGTTTGCCAAGTATCCCCCCTTTGGGGGGAATGAGGGGGGATACTAACGGGATTTTTTGATGTATGTTATTGTTGAAAAATGAATTATTAAGGAACGAATAATTATGCGCCCCAACATAACTCCGTAGGAGTTGAACTACTACGTAGTTCTTTGATTGATAGTGATTTATATGCCCCGAGTTGCGCTTCGCTTACGCGGGGTTATCTATATTTGCCTCCTACGGAGGCTTATCCTTTACAGAAAATCAAATTTTAATGCGTTTGCCCCGAGGCAGAGGTTGCGTCCTAACGAGGAATTTTGCCGATAAAAAAATGATAGTTTTACAAAAAAATGATAGTTTTTTTCTTTTTTTTTGTTTTATTATATTTTCGTAACAAAATAATATGTATATTTGGCGCAAAATTTTTGAACGTTATTTAACACTAAAAATAACGCTCAAAATAGTGGTATTAATGTATTACAAATTATTGATAATAAAATAATTAAAAATAAAAATAGTTAAATTAAAATTTTTTAGATTATGAACAATTTTATTACAAAAATGATTTGCGCAATGATGTTTTTTGCGCTATGCACATTGGGTTTGAACGCTCAAGACACACAAAAATCAGAACAAAGGAACCCCGTTGCTATTGAAAGAGACGGCACATCGGTACTCCAAAAAGAGACGCCGAGAGCGGAGCTGATGCAACAGGCAGGTAATGATCACGGTGTAGCGCCGGTGATGGAACCAGCCAAGAGGTCAGAAAGGGACGGACAGGCAATGTCCACAGTAGCGAAGAAAAAATCGCGGTCGGAGATTGATCCATCGTCGAGAGGCGAACGGAAGTCAGGAAGTTTTATCATTCCAAGTCCGGACGGCAAGAGTCCAAGTACGGTGGCTTATGGAATTGATGACTATTATTGGGACATGATTAGTTTTCCGTTGAACAACATCGGAAACTACTCATACCTTCCCGGATATCCCTATATTTACGAAGACTATACTACAGGAGCCGACTGGGTGGACGGATATTGGTATGTGGCTTCCGAATACCTCAATTGCATTTTCAAAATAGATCCTGCTAACGGGAACTATACGACTATATGGCATAATAGTTACGACTATGTACGTTTTGGTATGACTTATAACGACAACGAAGGAGTGGCATATATGACTGCAAATGAAGGTTTTATTGGAGACCCGAATATTTTTTATAAAGTGAATTTAAGCACAGGGGCGACCCAGTATGCTTTTACGGTTCCCGGCGACTATACAATATACGACATCGCTTTTACTAATGATGGAAGATTGATTGGAATAGCGGTTGACTTCAACGCATATCAAACACGTATTGTAGAGATTAATACCTCAAACGGATCGTTGTCGACCTTAGTATTAGCGCCATTTTACTCACAATACGAACAATCTTTGGCTTGTGACCGTGACGATGGCATGATGTACTGGACAGTAGATAACTTTTATTATGATATTGGTCCTTCCCTCTTTCAATTTAACCCCACAAACAACGCCCTCGTCAAGGTTGGCGATATTCCATACAATTTTTATTACGGAATATCAGGATTGGCTATTCCGGGAACCAACACCAACCCTCCTAACCCGGGCGGTTGCAACGACTATTACACCGTTAATGGCGGCGGCGATCAACATTTTGTATTGCCAACCGATTACTATCCCTACTCTTATACCCAACAGATATATAAAGGAAACGACATCACTTTCCCTTCGGGCGGAATGATACAATCTATTGCGATTAAGGCTACCACTTCGATGAGCAAAGAGAACCAAACCATCTATTTGGCAAATACGACCAAATCTGTGTTTGACTCTCCCAGCGACTGGGTGTCGCTAAGTCAACTTACGCAAGTTTATCAAGGAACGGTAACATACATTGCCGAAGGATGGAAAGTTATTGAGTTTGATACGCCTTTTGAATATACCGGCGGTAACATAGTACTTGCCTATCTAAATTCATCAGCATTTCAGAATAGTTCTAACAATTTTTATGCCCATCAAACAGGTTCAAATACCAGTCAATATTACTATAGTAGTACTACGCCCATCAATCCGGCGTCTCCTCCTTCCGGATATGGTCCGGAAAGTTACTGTACCGATTTGATATTCAACGTTTGCACCGATGGACCTACTCCGGGCGATTGTACCCAAGAATTTTCATATACCGGCAACGTACAAACAGTTGATTTAGAGCCGGGTACTTACGAAATTGAAGTATGGGGCGCCAGTGGCGGCGGTCCTTACGGCGGTAAAGGAGGTTACTCAAAAGGTGAATATACCGTAACAGCGCCTACTACATTATATATATATGTAGGCGGAAAAGGCGGCTATACCGGCACTGTCGGTCAAGGAATGGGCGGCTGGAATGGCGGCGGCCACTCCGGAACATATGCTAGCGACGCTCAAGGCGGCGGCGGCGGCGGTACCGACGTAAGAACATCTCAAAACACCACTTATGCCGATAGAATTATTGTTGGCGGCGGCGGCGGCGGCATGGGCGCCAACACAGGGGCTAATCCTGATATGGCAGGCGGCAGCGGCGGCGGTACAACGGGCGCTGATGGCGCATACGGAACCGGAAATAACGCTAACGGCAAAGGCGGCACACAAACAGCCGGCGGCGCCGGCGGGCAATACCCCGGCTATCCGCAATCTGCTTCCGGAGCATTTGGAACAGGCGGTTCGGGCGGTTCAACGCCTATCAATCAAACTGACGGCGGCGGCGGCGGCGGCTGGTATGGCGGCGGCGCAGGCTCGTGGGAAGGCGGCGGCGGCGGCTCAGGCTACATCGGCGGCGTTACCGGCGGCGTAACAGCGCAATACAATCAAACCGGTTATGTTCCAAGCCCTGCCACAGATGGCAACGGTTATGTGAAAATTACCGGCGAGTGCGACCCCATTAACCCCGGCGACTGCGACCCGATTACCAACTTACAAGCAGAATATGTAAACGGCTGCGACGTATTGCTGACATGGGACGCACCGGGCGGCGGCGGCGGCGGCGCCGGAGTACCCGGATCTATATCTGCGCCAATGCCGGCAACTAATGGATGGGGCGGCGTTGCTTTTGACGTTGTAGCAGGCGCACAAGATGTTACATTAACAGCGGTTGACTTGTCGTTTCAATATACCGGAACATCAACTGTTCATTTCTATTACAGAACAGGTACGGCGTGTGGCAATGCCGGAAATTCATCCGGATGGACACTTGTTGGTCAACAAAGCGTAAACATTACCGCTTCAGGATCTTCCAATTATACCAACGTTCCTGTCCCCGGTACGCTTATCATACCTGCCGGACAGACCATAGGACTTTATATTGCAACACTTGGAGACGGAAGTACCCCCGGTCAGATAAATTATAACGGATCCGGTACCGGTACTTGCGGCGCTACCACAGTAGTCTCCAACAGCCACCTTACCATTAAAGGCGGTCATGGAATAAGCCAACCTTTGGCTCCTTTCGGAGGTTCAATATTTACCGAACGACATTTCTCCGGTATCATCTATTACACCACCCCCAATGGCAAGAGTCTTGTTGGTGAAAAAGGCGCTTCCGCACCCCCGACATTCGAATATCCCGAAGGATATGACCCACAAAGCGGTATGTCAATAGCACAGTGGTTTAAGCAACAAGGCGAAATGCCGGTAGAAGAACCCGGCAAAGGTTTGGAAGGCAGCAAATCATGCCCGGTAGCATTACCTCACTTTGAAGACTTTGAATCTACTGCGATAGGAAATATGCCTCCTTGCTGGGAAAGACCGGTGATGATGTGGGGTGTTTATCCCAAAGTTGATAATCTCTATCCTTATAACGGTTCTTTATGTTTGTGGATAGCTTCAGAATACGATGCAACTTATGCAGTTACGCCTGCTCTTGAGGCAAATATTCACAGCGTAGAAATGACATTTTGGTTGATGAAAGAAGCAGTAGAATCAGGCTCGATAGTTATCGGCGTGATGAGCGATCCTAACAATCCATCAACCTTTGAAACGGTACAAACGATTACTCCGAATAATAATAGTTATCAGTCCTATACAGTTTCTTTCTCCGGAACCACCCTTACCGGTTCCAATCGCCATATTGCTTTCAAATTGCCTCCGGCTGATTCATGGTCTTACTGGATTGACGATGTTAATATTACCAGCGATGGTAGCGGTGACGGACTCTATAATATCTATTGCGACGGCATTCTCGTTGGCACTTCGGATACTGAATCCTACCTCCATGTTGGTCCCGACCCGTCGGCACACGAATGGTGCGTTACGGTGAACTGCGGCGGCAAAAGCGCAACGGTAACCATGCCTAATACGCAACCGGGAAAAACCTACACGACAGAAGAGTTATTGCAACTCAGAAGTACACAAAATGCATATACTGCAAAAGCCCCCAATATCTATGAATATGCATCTGCTGCACAAGGCGGCGGTAAAGCATTCACCGGCGCTCATTTTGTAGAAAATTGGGACTATACCTATAACACTCTTACGTTGACTACGGGCGCATACTCAATTATTAACAATTACGCAGGAGAAATACCGGGATATTTTCCGGGCGGTGAAGATTTTGACGGAATAAATATGTACAGAATCTATGCTCAAGATTATCCTGGCGGAAACGCAAAATTAGTTAAAGTAAATGAAGATGGTACGACAACGCCCGTTGGAGACATTTCAGGCATTGGCAATGCTGTTGGATTATGCTACGACTGGATAAACAATGACGGAACATGGTATTTCTATGACGCTCCGTTCTACTCATCTACTCAAACGCTTTATAAATTATCGATACCCTCATTGACAAAGACATCTGTTGGTACAATTTCTAATATTACCGGCTTCCCTGCAAGAGGCTTGGCAATGGCAAGCGATGGTATGTTATATACACTCACTTCAAATTTTGATGATTGGTACACGCCGAGTCAATTAATCAGAGTAAATCCGACTACCCTTCAGGTAACGCCGCTTGGAAATATTGGTTTTACCGCTTATTACGGGTTGGATTTTGCTCTTGACAGAAGCACAGACCTTATCTATACGCTCATACCTGACTATACAAGTTTTAACGATATGCGCTATGGTTCAATAAATACTACAACAGGCGCTTTCACACAAATTGTTGGCTTTGGTTGGGATAGACAGTGGTCGGCGATTTCCAATGCAGAAGAAGGCACTCCTCCAATACCCGGCGGCGGCGATGAATCCGCACCTGTATGCGTAAGTTTACCGGGATGCACGGGATGTGTTCCTGCGGATATAGTAATAGGTACGGGAACAAGTACGGGTTATCAGATTCCGATGAACACCTATTATAACTACAGTTATGTACAACAGATATATGATGCTTCGGAGATAGGA
>Ga0082212_10007903_pt1 | contig 13981 bp, 13 predicted proteins | sample TergutNt197P3_FD_71548 | JGI IMG/M metagenome (GOLD analysis project Ga0082212, IMG submission 71548) | Neocapritermes taracua P3 segment gut microbial communities from Petit-Saut dam, French Guiana - Nt197 P3 | ecosystem: Host-associated > Arthropoda: Insects > Digestive system > Gut ... | reverse complement strand
CACCCCGTCATCCAACTTCGTTGGAAATTACAACTGACAAAATACCAATGACTTGTAGTTTGTCCTTTGTAACTTGTCATTATTTACTGCCACCCCTCTCCACAGGAGGGGGGAAAAGCAATGACTTACTGGATTATATACGCAATAAGTAGTTTTAGGGTTGCCGATAAACCTTCCAGGTGGGTGCGTTCATAACCGTGCGAGGCAAAGACGCCTGGTCCTAGCAAACCGTGCCGAATATCGTGACCTGCACTGAGAGCAGCCTCGACATCACTGCCATAAAATGGGTAAATATCCACAGCATAAGGAACAGCGAGTTTTTTGGCGAGTTCGGTTAGGTTTGTCACAATATCATAATCATAAGGACCACCAGAGTCCTTTGCACAGATAGACACCTTTTTTTCATTCGCTGTCAAATCAGAGCCTACACAACCCATATCCACGGAAATCATTTCTGTGGTATCGGAAGGGATGCCAGACGCCCCTCCATGCCCCACTTCTTCATAAGTGGTAAAGAGCAAATACACTTTGCGGTTTAATCTTACCTTCTTATTCTGGACATAATCGGCTATGGTCATCAAGATACCTGCACTTGCCTTATCGTCTAAATGCCTGCTTTTTAGGTAACCAGACTCTGCCACTTTGATACGCGGGTCGATAGAGATAAAGTCCCCCACCGCTATGCCTAAATCCTCGACATCCTTTGCATTCTCCACATTTTCGTCCAGCACCACTTCGATAGTCTCATCGTCTCTCTTTACCCCACCAATATCTCGATAAACATGGGTGGCAGGGGTGGTCAGGTAAAAAGTCCCTTCATAAACCTTCCCCGAACGCGTGTGAACCTTGCAAGTCTCGTTTTCGATATTATTTGCGGGATAGCCGCCGATATTGGTGTAACGGATATTCCCGTTTGATTTGATAGCCCGCACCATAGCACCGAGTGTGTCGATATGGGCTGCGAGCACGAGTGGATTACCCTCGCCTCCTATATCGACCACCACTGAACCTTTGTTTGATTGATAGGGCTGGTAGCCTTTTTCCGTAAAAAAAGACATCAGATAGCGGCAAATATCCTTTGTAAAGCCACTCGGGCTGGGGATATTGCATAAACTGATGATATTTTTGATACATTCTTTTCTATCTTCATCTGATAAAAGCATATATTTTTCTCCTTTTCAGTATAATTCCCATCCAATTTGGAGGGGTGTCTACTTGTTGACGGGGTGGATAAACAATCCACATCGTCCGCAGGACACTACATTTCTAATTTCTAATTTATCTTAACCACCCCGCCCGTGGCGCGTCCACCCCTCCAAATTGGAGGGGAATTTATTCGGAATCCCTTCGTGAATGAAATCGGAAGGCTTAGGTAATCCTTCCCTACGATATGGAGAGCTGGAGGCTGTCCACTACGATTACAATTTTTTGTCCTGCAACACATAATGTTTATTCATTTGGCTTGCTATTTCTAGGTCGTGGGTGGCGAGTATCAGGGTTTGCTGGTGTGATGAGTTTAGCCCCAGCAGGATGTTGATAATCTCGTCCGAACAGGCTTTGTCGAGGTTTCCCGTAGGCTCGTCTGCTATGATGATAGCGGGCTTATTTATCAAAGCCCGGGCGATAGCCACACGCTGCTGCTCACCGCCGGACAACTGATTTGGGTAGTGGTGCAAGCGGTCTGACAGCCCCATATTGCATAATAATTCTTTTGCTGAGGCTATCGCCTTTGACCATGATAAGCCCGCTATGGCAGCTGGTAGGGCGACATTTTCGACGGCTGTGAAATCTGCCATCAGGTAATGAAACTGAAACACAAAGCCGATATGCTTATTACGAAAGGATTCGACTGCCTTCATACTCGCAGAGATAGGTTTATCCTCAAATTCCAGCTCGCCTGTGTCTGGGTTGTCCAGAAGCCCCATCAGATGTAGCAGTGTGCTTTTGCCACTGCCTGACTTACCCGTGATAGCTACCATATCACCTTTTTCGATGTCTAAACAAAGGTTTTCTAGCACTTTTATGCTTTTCTCACCTGTTTGATAAGACTTTGATATATTCTTTATTTTATACATATTTTGCCTTTTGTATTATTAACCGCTCCACCCCTGCCCCGTCAGGCAAGCCTGCCACCCCTTCCCGGAGGGACGGGGAAAACAAGGTGTGCTTAGCACGAATGTTTATTATTTCACATCATACACATTCTGCGGAGCAGACATATCATCCACATCTATCATAACCACCCCGTCAGGCAAGCCTGACACCCCTCTCCGCAGGAGCTGGGAAAATATCCGTCCGCAGGACACCAAGCTATTTATAATTTATAATTTATAATTTGTTTTTAACTCCCCTGCCTCAGTATATCTATTTCTTTCATTTTACTTATCTGTCGCAGGGGGATAAAGTTCGAGATATTTATGATGACAAAGGCGATAGCGAATATCAGGCACATCTTCCAGAAGTCTATATAAATATGTATTTTATCGAGGAGATAGACCTCCCCCCGCAGACTGATCATAGTCTGATAACTGATGAGGTAGCCCATAGCTATACCCGCAAATATACCCGCAATGATGCAGACAGACGACATTAAGCTGTTTTGGGTCATAAAGATCAAAGCTATCTTTTTACCGCTCAAGCCTATGGTTTTTAATATGCCTATCTCCTTTCGTTTTTCGATGATAGCAGCCAAAGAAGTCGTAATGACATTAAAACTGGCGACCACTATCAAAAAGGCTATGATAAAGGTCAGCACCCACTTTTCGAGCGCTAGAAGTGAGAACAGATTGCCATTAAAATACACCCACGAGAGCACCTGGAATTGACCATTTAATTCTTTATCCCAGCTTAGAGACAGATATTCTGCTTGATTTATATAGTTGGGTTGTAGCTTGACCTCTATCAGATTGGCAGCATAGATATTATTGGTAAAAAATAGGGCAGTATCGGTGTTCATAAACACATAGCGACTGTCATAATCGAACATCCCGCTGTAAAAAAAGCCGACAATAGTCATTTTTCTGGTCTTGTAACGGATACCTGTGGCACCGACAGAAGCCGAACTCACGCTCATAATCTGCACTTCATCGCCGATAGACACGCCGAGCTGTTGGGCGAGATATTTACCTATCACTATGTCGTTTTCTTGTTGCAATTCGTGGCTACCTTCAAAAATCGCCTCTTTATAGATAGAAACGCCTGTGTCATTTTGCCAGTCAATACTTTTGAAAAAGCAACCCCTTGTCCTCTCCCCCACACTCGCCACTGCTTGCCCAGAAACTACGCTTTGATATGCGTTTACCTCTTTTTTGCTTGATAAAAAATCACCGATTTCAGCTATATCTTCTTCTGAAAAATCACTGCTACCTGGTTTGAAAAAATATATATGCGAGTTCACGCCTAAAATCGCCTTTTTCAGGGTGTGTTCGTAACCTTCAAAGATGATAAATGTCGTCACAAGTGCGCCCACGGAGATGATGATACCGAGATACATAAACACAGAGTCGAATTTTAACCATTCATGACGCTGTGAACAAAAGAATTTTTTGATGTATAAAAGTAGAATAGACATAGGGTTAGGTTATGATTTTTTAAAGGATCTATTCGTCTAACAAATCATATAAAAAAATTCAGGAGAGAAGTCTGCTCCATTTGCCCAACAAACCACACCATGATCGAGGCTCATTGTGTTAAATATAGCAGGGTCTAGCAGATCTTTGTGTGCTGGCATCCGACTATTTTGCAGAGTTTTTTTTAGGGATACTTCGCCAGTTCTACCGTCAACGAACTCGAGGTAAAGACAAAAATCGTCACGCAGTTCAGCCTTCTCCACCTCCATCACAAAATACCCTTTTTCAAGTGGTTCTATCCTTTTGAACCTTCCCCCATTTTGTAAAATCTTCCAGTTTTGACGCAGCTCCACCTGATAAATCTCAGCCCATTCCAATGCTATGTCCATAGCCAAAGGTTCCACATCGCCTTCTATGACGGTTAGGCTTTCTATGTCGATAGATGCTTTTTGGTCATCATAAGTTAAATGAAAATGAGGAGGTTCTGTATCATTTGGCTGCATACTGACAGCCATGCCAAAGAACCTGCTTAGCTCGGGCATATTTCACTCCTTCGGTCTTTTTGGTATATGATTTCCCATAAACTTTTGAAACCAAACATTATTATTTAGGTATTTTGTCAAGAGATTTCATACAAATACCATGATCAAAAAGTTTTGTAACCGAGAGCGTCAGCTCTCGATTTCAAATTAAAATCCGATGAAACGATGTTCGCTGCGCTAGGCATCGTTCCCTACGAAATAAAGTTTGTGTCCTTTTTTGTTGTAACAACATTATACTATTATTGTTATGAAATATAAATAAATTAATATCAGATAAGTGTGAAACAAAATGGGCAAATTCCAGCAAAATTGTTTCACACTATTAGGAGTGGGATATAAAACACGATGGAACCGTTAAAGATAAATGAACTAGTCTGGCAGCGAAATGAACTTGAAACAAAGCTGTCATCGCTATTGTATGGCTCGATAGAGAAACGAACCAAAGACAATAGGGTTTATGCATACCTGCACCGCAGAGAAGATGGGATATCGGTTACCAAATATCTGGGAGAATATACGGATAAAATAGAAGAAACTGTTGTTCGGGATACTATAAAAGCCAAAGATATTAAAAAGAAACTGAAAGATATAAAAAAGAACCTTGCTCTGCTTAACTATGTTGATGAGGATTTAAGTGAAAAAATAGCGAATAACATAGACTTTGTTCGCCGGCACCTAGCCGATACTATCTACAGACAGGCTGTTTTAGAGGGTATAGCTACGACATTGAGCGATACCGAGACTATCCTTGAGGGTGGCAAGATTAACAATATGACCCCAACCGATGTGCAAAAAATAGTAAATCTCAAACATGCCTGGGAGTTTCTATTAAATAAATATGTCATCACCACAAGACTTGATTTTAATGTAATTTGCGAGATTAATCGACTAGTGGAAGAAGGTTTTTATTATAACGCAGGCAAGGTCAGGGTTGTACCCGTAAATATATCCGGTACTAGCTATAAACCTGACCTACCCATTGAAAGCGTGGTAAGAGAAGAGATACTCGAGATACTTGACGATAAATCTATCGAAACTATCGAAGACAAAGCTATCCGGCTATTGCTTTATCTCACAAAGAGACAAATATTTATAGATGGCAACAAGAGGAGTGCACTAATCGCAGCAAATCATCTTTTCATATCAAATGGCCTTGGGGTTATTGCGATTCCAAGTGATAGAACAGATGAATACAAGAGATTGCTCATCAGTTTTTACGAGGATAAAGTTGAGGCAAGTATAGTAAAATTTATAAAAGACTATTGCTTGATAAAACTTTGATAGATACACAGTAGCGGAGAGCGTCCCGCTCTCCATTGTAGTGAAGAGCGTCCCATTCTCCATTGTAGCGGAGAGAGTCCCATTCTCCATTGTAGCGGAGAGAGTCCCGCTCTCCATTTGATATGGAAAAAAACAGAATCCCTTAGCGAATGTAAACATGGAGAGCCGGAGGCTCTCCGCTACTATACCGTTCCCTACAAAAAAAACACTTGACACCTATCCCCCACTCCAAAAAATCAGTTTTATGTATAAATATATAATTTTAGCCGTGTTATGTTTATTGACTGCGTGTTCTTATTCAGTGTTTTTAAACACTTATCCGCATTTAAAAAATGTGCAGATAAGCCCTTTTGAAAATGAGACTTCGGAATATACGATAGCGCAGGATTTCCAGGAGCATTTGGTGAATAAATTCCAAAATGATGGGCGTCTGCGTATCAGCACTATCGACCCTGACTCACGGATAGAAGGCAGCGTGCTTGACTATAAAAACGAAGTTTATGGGTATAATTACGAGAATAATGTCACAGAATATCGCGTTACGATACTGTTTTCTGTCATTATGACCGATTTGCGAGAAGAAAAAACTATGTATGAGAATAAATCTATGATGATATCTGAGGTTTATATGCCAAATAGTGACAATCCCGAGCATTTAAAGACAGAAAATGAAGCAATAGAAAAGGTGTTTGACAAGGTGTTTGACACTCTCATCAGGAGCACTTTAGAGGCGTGGTAGGAGAGAAAGCAAACAAAAGGTATTATGGAAAGAATAAATAAATTTTTAGCCAGCTGTGAGCTTGGGTCTCGACGGAATGTGGAGAAGCTTGTTTTAGAAGGGAAAGTGACTGTAAATGGACATATTTGCACAGATTTAGCGACTATGATAGACCCCTTGAATGACCATGTGGAGGTAAATCATATAGTGGTTACACAGAAAAAGCAAAAAATATTCGTAATGCTAAATAAACCGCAAAAATATGTAGTGACAAAAAGTGACGAGTTTCAACGGAAAACCATTTATGATCTTTTACCAGACTTTGCAAAACCGCTACACCCTATCGGACGGCTAGATTACGACAGCGAAGGACTGCTTTTGCTCACAAATGACGGGAATATAACAAATAAAGTCACGCACCCATCGTTCGAGATAGAAAAAACCTATAAAGTAATAGTTAAGGGGCATATCGGCAAAGAAGATTTGGAGAAGCTCCGAACTGGGGTGCAATTAGACGATTTTAAAACGCAACCCGCAAAGGTCTTTTTAAAAAAAACAACTGTGGAAATGTCTGAACTGAAAATCACTATAACCGAAGGTAAAAATAGGCAAGTTCGACGAATGTTCGAGGCTATAGAGCATGAAGTGATTAGCCTAAAGCGTATCCAAGTAGGCGAAATCAAGCTGTTAAAACTCCCCATAGGCACATGGCGATTTTTGACAGACAAGGAAGTGTTATATTTGGTAAAGCTGCCTTCCACGCCGACACGATAAAATGGAACGGTATCCTTCGGACGGATGAAAACTATTAACCACCCCGTCAACAAGTTGACACCCCTCCAAATTGGATGGGAATAATGGGTATGCTTCGCATGGAGGGACATTGTTTAACCACCCCGTCAACAAGTTGACACCCCTCCAAATTGGATGGGAATTTTAGTAGCGGAGAGCCTCCGGCTCTCCATTTTTATAAGGAATAATATGAAAATAGGAATCATCGGAACTGCAAAAGCAGGAAAAACGACTATCTTTAACACCATAACAGGACTCGATGCGGGGACAGGTCTATATGACCAGAAAATAGAGCCAAACATCGGCACAGTGCAAGTGCTAGACGAGAGAATAACCCACCTTTCTGAGATATACAAACCCAAAAAGACTATCTATGCCACCACAGAGTTTTTGGACTTCCCCGGCATGCAAGAAAACGCTGAAAATCACGAGTTTTTATCGGCTGTGTCTATGAACTTAATGCGAACCACTGATGCTTTGATGGTTGTGTTACGCAACTTTTCAGAACCTGTGCTAGACGACACTTATGGCAAGGCAGACCCTTTGGACCACATTCGCAGAATATCAGAAGAGTTTATTTTATCGGACCTTGTGATAGCAGAGAATAGATTAGAGAAGATAGAGCTGGGCTACAAAAGAGGCATCCGCACACCTGCTGTGCAGATAGAAGAAAAAGCAATTCGAACCATCATAGAGGCTTTGGGCAATGAGATACCATTGCGAAAGATCACTTTGCCAGAAGAGGAGCTAAAAGCTGTGCGAGGATTTCAGTTCTTATCTCTAAAACCGATAATGGTTATATTAAATTCAGACGAGAAAAACTTTAACCAAAATCAAGAAATATTAGACAAACTATCGGCATTAGACTATCTGCCTATCGAGTTTGCAGGCAAATTTGAGATGGAGCTGAGCAGAATGGACGAAACAGAAGCCGCTATCTTTATGGAAGATATTGGTATAAAAGAAAGTGGTATTTTGCGGGTAACAAAGACAGCCTATCATCTGCTAGGATATATTAGCTTCTTTACAGTAGGACCAGACGAAGTGCGGGCTTGGACTATAAACAAAGGCGACAATGCCGTGACAGCCGCAGGGAAAATCCACAGCGACCTAGCTAGAGGCTTTATACGGGCAGAGACCTTTTGTTATGCTGATATCGTGACACACGGGAGCGAAAAGGTTATACGAGAAAAGGGGCTTTTTCGCTTAGAGGGAAAAACCTATCTCGTGCAGGATGGCGATATATTAAATATCAGGTTCAATGTGTAGCGGAGGGCGTCTAGTTTCGTAGTGAACGATGCCTAGCGAGCTTGTGAGCGAACAACGTTCCGCTTTGATTTAATATTGATAATTATTATTTCCTGACGGAACGATGTTCGCTACGTTAGGCATCGTTCCCTACGAGTTTCTGCCACAAAATCTGCAACAAAACCCACATTTTGTTGTTTAATAAGATTACATAAAAATAAAAGACAGAGAAATTATGACAAAACAGAAAAAAGAAAACGACCAAACAGGCAAAGCCCTGCTTTGGATAAAAATAGTTCTATTTGTGCTATGTTTATTAGCCTTTATATCATTACTAACGAGCAACAATACGATAAATTTCGATGTGGAAGTCACACTAAAAAGTCAAGGTGTATCCCCCCTAAAACTGCTTTTCTCAAAGAGCCAACTGAATAATCCTTTAGGTGCTTTCGGGGCGTATATCTCCTACTTTTTAACCCGCAATTTTGGACACTTACTGTCCTCTTTTGCTCTCCTAACCGCTATAATTTATATATTTTTAAGCTTTGTGAAGAAGGGTCACCCTTTATTGCTAAAGATAAATATCTTTGTGCTAAACATCATCGTGCTATTTTACCTTTTCGGCTTTTGTGCCTCTGACCCGCAGACCTCTTCCCCACCTCTGCTGTTTTATCATATCTACAACTTCTTTACTAACCTGGTCGGGAGGTCGGGCATCGTCATTTTAGGTCTGTTTTGCTTTATCGCGTCCTTTGAATTATTTGTTACCTTTAACCCTTTTAAAATTCTGTTTAGCTTTTTTAATTTTCTCTATCAAAAAATTTCAGCTCTATTTGCAAAAAAAAAAAAAGAAAAAATTGAAATAGACGAAACGGCTCCGATTCCATCTAAAAAAGACCCTATCCAGATTGACGATTATCAGATAAATATGCCAGCAGACAATATCTATGTGCCTGCACCACCAAAAACGCCAAAAACCACCGTTCATGCTCCAAATTTGCCAATGTCAGAAAATGAGCTGATTGCTTATCAAAAACCAGAAGCCGATGCCTTCCTTTATAAGCCAAACACAGAAAAAAAAATCATGAATGCAAAACTCGACAATGAAGTAAAAAAGACTTCGCAACTTATTTTGGAAAAATTACTAGAGTTTGGCATAGAGGCAAAGGTTTCGCATGTCAATGTCGGTCCTATCATCACCCAATACGAGCTCGAACCTGCCCCCGGTATAAAGGTTAGTCGCTTTACGACCCTTGCTGACGACATTAGTCTTGCCCTAAAAGCCGAAAGTATCCGCGTGCAAGCACCTATTCCCGGTCGAGGTTCTATCGGGGTGGAAATCCCAAACAAAGTAGCAGACTTGATCTATATGAGTGAGATTTTCTTTTCAGCAGAGATGCAGAATAACACAGCTACACTCGCGGTTGCCCTCGGGAAGGACATAGCTGGTAATCCGGTGGTTACAGACCTCGTGAAAATGCCACACTTGCTGATAGCAGGGGCGACCGGTGGTGGTAAAAGCGTTTGTATACAGACCATCATTTGTTCTTTACTGCTGCTTTACACTCCCGAAGAGGTTCGTTTGGCTATGATCGACCCGAAACGCATTGAGCTGTCAGGTTATGACGGCATACCCCACTTAATACAGCAGGTGGTCACAGAGCCAGAAGAGGCTATGAATACGCTTTCATGGGCTGTTTATGAGATGGAAAGACGTTATGAGCTGCTGCAAGAGCTAAATGTTCGCGAGCTTCACTCATATAATAATAAAATAGATGACCTGATCCAAAGAGGAGAAGCTGAAGAAATCGATAAATTGCCTTATATAGTGCTAATAATAGACGAGTTTGCAGACTTGATAATGACCGCAGGTCGTGAGATAGAGCAGCCAATAGCCCGCCTTGCCCAGATGGCACGAGCTGTCGGGATACACCTGATACTCGCCACTCAAAGACCTTCTATAAAGGTAATCACAGGCGTGATCAAGGCAAACTTCCCCGCCAGAATAGCCTTCCGGGTTTCCACTTCTGTCGATTCCCGTGTGATACTTGACGCTGTGGGTGCTGATAAGTTGCTCGGTCGGGGTGATATGCTATTTATCCCACCGGGAAAAGCAAACCCCGAACGCATTCACGGAGCATATCTGAGCGATGCAGAAATAGAAGGGCTCGTAGAGTATTTACGCACCCAGCCGAAACCGAGATTGGATATAGTTATGAATAAGCCAGCAGGTGGAAATATCAATGATTTTGAATATGATGATGAGCTTTTTCCAGAGGCTGCAAAGGTCGTAGTAAACACGAACACAGCATCGGTGTCAATGCTACAAAGGCACTTTAAGATAGGTTATGCAAGGGCAGGACGATTGATAGACCTGCTGGAACAAGCTGGTGTGATAGGCAAGCACTGCGGTAGCAAACCGAGAGAAGTGCTGATGACACCGGAAGATTTGGATAATTCTGGGGAATAATGGTTCGGCTGGTGGATTTTTCCTCGTCCCACTGGGAAGGGGTGGCAGGCGATAGCCTGACGGGGCAGGGGTTTATTGTGTGTCCTGCGGACGAAAAAAATATGTCTAACCACCCCGTCAACAAGTTGACACCCCTCCAAATTGGAGGGGAATTATTCGTGTCCTTCGGACGGATGAAAGAAATTCTGGATTCTTCACTTCGTTCAGAATGACGGCAAGGGGCTGTGGACGAGTTTTAATACCCCTCCAAATTGGAGGAGAATTATTGATGTCCTGCGGACGAAAAAAATTTGTCTAACCACCTCGTAAACAAGCTGACACCCCTCCAAAGTGGAGGGGAATTAAAGGAGATAAAATTTGATAAAAAGTAGAAAAATTCTTGCTACTTATGGTAGCTTGATGAATGAAAAACTAATGCATTTTCATTGTCCGAAAGCTAAAAAGTTTGGCACAACTATGCTAAAAGACCACCGCTTGGTCTTTCGCGGAACTAGTGGTAGTTCATTTGCTAATATAGAGCCAGCAGAAGGTTTTCATGTGCCTATATTGCTGTGGGAGATCAGCGAGAAAGACGAAAAAGAAATAGATTTTTACGAGGACGCTCCTAGCCTTTACCGCAAAGAGATTAGAGAGTTCGATATAGCAGGAGAACCTGTTCCAGTTCTGGTATATACTATGGTGGAAGGGCATGCTTTGGCTACCCCGAGTGAAGAACATTTTATGACTATCCGCGAAGGGTTTATGGAGAATAGTTTTGATTGCCATGTCTTGCAGGCTGCTATCTTGTTTTCGGATAAAGGATAGAGCTTTTTGTAGCGGAGAGCCTCCGGCTCTCCAAACAAGCAGGGCAAAAAAAGGATTAAATCTTATGAAAAAAATCAATTTACTTTTACTATTGACTCTTATATGCTGCACTGCTTATTCCACAACAGCTAGTGACAACTTATTTCTAAAAACCAAAGAAAAATACGCGAATATCGTGACGCTAGAAGCAGACTTTACTCAAGGAAACTACTATGCAATTTATGATGCTGCAAACACCTCGTTTGGTAAAATTTATATAGAGAATGACTCTTTCGTAATGGAATACAATGAACCTGAATATTATTTTTTTAAGTTAGAAGGCGACCAGCTAACAGTTTATTCAGAGGAACATAATACTGCCAGTGTTTACGTCAAAACAGATGAATATGATGGACTTTTTTCAAACTTTTTAGAGGTATTGTCAATGGAGTATTCTTTTATAGAGAGAGAAAGAAACTACTTTATCTACTCTATTACCCACTCTAATGAGGAGATAGTAGATTTTAAGATACATATCAATTGGAGAACAGAGCAGTTAGAAAAGGTAATTTATGAGGATAACATGGACAACCAAGTGGTCATAATCATAGAAAATCAAGTGTTTGATAAACCTCTGTCCAAACAAATAAAAGAATTTACAATCCCAAAAGGGACACCTACCCTCACGGAATAAGGAGTTAAAATATGATAGCTTTGATAATGGCAGGGGGTTCAGGGACGCGATTTTGGCCTTTGAGCCGCAAGGCAAATCCCAAGCAATTCTTGAAACTTTTCGACGATAAAAGTATGATTCGTCTTACTTATGAGCGGGTTTTACCCTTTATAAAGCCAGAAGATATCTATGTCGTGACTGTGCAGGAACAGGTAACCCTTTTAAATCAGCATATTCCAGAATTACCCCCTTCTCAAATCATCATAGAACCATGTGGGATGAACACAGCACCTTGTATAGCCTTGTCTGCAGTGTTTTTGAGTGAGAGATACGACAGCGACACGCCTATGCTTGTCCTCCCAGCTGATCACTACATTGGAGACATTGCCGCTTTTGGTAAAGCAATGAAAGCTGCGCTCGCTTCGGCACATAGTCAAAAACTTATAACTTTTGGGATTAAACCAACTTTTCCAGCAACTGGATATGGATACATCGAAGCCGGAGAGGAAATTTTACCCGCAATGTTTCATGTGAAACATTTTAGGGAAAAACCAAATCAAGAAATTGCACAAGAATTTTTGAAAAATAATAACTATTTTTGGAATTCTGGAATGTTTTGTTGGACTATTGATGCTATTTTAGAGAGTTTTAACGAGTTTGAACCAAAGATTTTGGAGATTATCTCCAAAATGAATACATGTCTAAGTGTTAGGGAACGAAATGAAGTATATTCTACTCAAAAAAAGTTACCTATAGATATAGCTATCCTCGAAAAATCAAAAAATGTAGTAGTTTTTCCTGTTGAATTCAAATGGTCTGATGTTGGTAACTGGATGTCTTTATCTGAGCATCTGCCGAGAAAAGAATATGATAATTATTTTGCAGAATTTGGTTATGTTGTTGATTCCAAGGGGAATACTGTCTTTTCAGGTAAATTTGTGGCTCTGATCGGTATAGATGACATTATAGTTGTTGAGACAGCAGACGCTATACTCGTTATAGACAAGACGAAAGCCGAGATTGTAAAGGATCTAACTGATTATATTACAATAAATAAGCCTGATTTATTATAGGATATGAGATCTGATATGCATTGGATATAATTTAATAACCACCCAGTCCGCTAGCGCGTCCACCCCTCCAAATTGGAGGGGAATTATACCCCGTCTGCCAAATACGACACTCATGATTCAGAGCGTAGCGGAGAATCCTGGAATTCCCCTCCAAATTGGAGGGGTGCCAACTTGTTGACGGGGGTGGTTAAAAATCGACAGCAGTCTTAAATGTAACTGAAAGGTAAATTTATAGTATGCTTCGCGCTGATGAAGCGGAAGGCTTAGATAATCCTTCCCTACGGAAGTAGAATGTTCACATAGTCCTTCCTGACTAGTGAGTTTTGCATAGGGGGTAAATTTACTTTTTACTAGTTATGTATCTCTATATATTAACCAATTTTAGATGAAGGGGTAAGCAAGTGAACTCGGAGAAGGTCAGAGTTTGTCCGAGTTTCCTTGCTTGCTGCTTGCAATAACGTATTGTAAGAAAATATGTTATACTTCCTCAGAAATTTAAATTCATACTCTAAAACGAGTTTGACAGAGAGTAGTGGGGGAGACTGAACACCCGTAAAGTCTTGTTACACAACCTTATTTTTGTTGTTTTCTTCTATTTTTTAGGAATAGGTTGAGGTTGTGTTGTATGGGTGTATCTGTTCTAATAGGGCAGTATTCGAATCCTAGCTTCTCGATACTTTGTTTTTGTTTCACACGAAACATTTCGAATTTATTTAGATATTCTTTTCTGATGAGCCAGGGAGATATATTCATCACTTCGTTTGATTCTATATCGACTAAATCCATCTCATTTTTGTATTTAAATTCTTGTTCTTCGCTGTCCATGATATGG
>Ga0082212_10007902_pt1 | contig 13981 bp, 29 predicted proteins | sample TergutNt197P3_FD_71548 | JGI IMG/M metagenome (GOLD analysis project Ga0082212, IMG submission 71548) | Neocapritermes taracua P3 segment gut microbial communities from Petit-Saut dam, French Guiana - Nt197 P3 | ecosystem: Host-associated > Arthropoda: Insects > Digestive system > Gut ... | reverse complement strand
ATATAATTATGGTTATATTAAACTTTAATTAAAGTTTTGTTTTATTATCGGGTTAATGTAATTAGTATTTTCTAACTCAGTCCATATCGTCATCACTAAATTGGCAAAGTTTATAGATTGAGCAGGAGGATTGTTACGTCTACTATAGCCACAATTATATGTGAGGGCTACATCCCAGTATGTATAACATCTTGCTTCAAGCCAGAGTATAAGAGTGATCGCTGCTCGTATATTTGTTTTAGCATCCCACCATTTAATATTACCGTAGTACCGTGAATTAAGCTGCATGATTCCAAGGTCTCTGGTTCCATTATAATTAGGGGGACTAGTTCTTTCTGGTTTAAAATCACTCGCTTCAATAGATCCTTTCCAATTCTCTGCATACGCTACAGCTAATACAAAATTAGGTGGTAATCCTGCTTCAGCCGCCAAAGACAATATTAGCGCTATAATTATTTGTTGCATTAGACTCTCCCAAATCTTTAATGCTGCACTCTACATTCTAGTTGGTTCAAACAACAGTTAGAAAGACACTAAACTATGGTCAATAGTAGAGTGCAGCATTAAAAATGGTATACTACTATCGCGGTATACCGGCGCTACTCATAGTATGGTTACTGTGGGAGGGGAAACCATAATATAAGGTTGCCTGTACTTGGGACTCGAACCCAAGGTCATGACCCAGTGGTTGGCTCGTTTGTTCAGAGCACCTTCACAATACAGACAGGCCGTTTCAAACTGTGTACGGCCAAATGCTGGCACTACTACGAATCGAACGTAGGTCTTGATAGCGGAGAGGTGATGGCAATAACCTGTAACTATCATGTGTACCACTACACCATAGTGCCAATTACTTATGTCCCCAAATACTATAACCTGTTATAACTTTCTCACCATCTTTCATCTCGTAATCAGTTCTTATCTCTAAGTTTATATAACCTTCATCTCTCAACTTAGCTAACTGAGCATCTAATTTCTTAGACCAAAGTGTAGTAAATAAACACGACTTAACTCGCTGTAACGGACTACCTTCAATCATTTTGTGGCCCCATTTGTTTAAGCTTATCTAATATCTCTTGGTTATTAGAGACAGAAGAAATGTCAGTCTTAGCTCTGTCAAGCCCTTCAACTATTGCTTTGGCTGCTTCTTCTCTTACTTGAGCCAAGACAATCTCTCTCATCTCATTAGGTATTTTAGATTGAAATGACGATATAACATCAGCAATCTTTACTGAACCAGATACTTCAGCTATCTGGTCTATAGCCCCTAATACCTTATCAACTTCTTCTCTAGTCATAATTTCTTAAACTTTCCATTAAACCATTATGGTGTAAACTATAATTTGATATGAGATCCATAAACTGTTTTTCACCATAAGCAGGTGCTTGACCTGCTATTTCACGTGCTACGTTTTCAGCTTTCATAGCAGCAAGCTCTATTTCAGCTGCTACTATCATACCTTTAACATACACTAATTTTTGTTTCTCAGTCATTATGCTCTCCTTACTAGACATCGACCAGTTTGTTTTAAAACCTGCTTCATGGTTGTACCATTCTTTTTAACATGAAGAGTATTCGTAATCAATCTATACCAACAGCGATGATTACTACCTCTAGCATAAATACAATGCTTACATTCTTTCATGATACTAACTCCCTTATATCTACCTTCCGCATGTAATCTAACAGATTACGTTTCAATAATAATGAAGTAACAATCTTTTCATCAACTGTATTCTTATAAGAATAGTCAGTATATAAGCACGGCTTATCTTGGCCAATTCTGAAGATACGTCCTTCTGCTTGTAAACGATATTCAAGCGAGTGTGTATTAGAATAAAAACACATAGCATGAGAGTTTTGTAGATTATGGCCACGTGCAATTGCAGCGATATTAGCAACCATAATACGGTATTTACCGGCTTTAAACTCTTCGATTGTCCCGACTCTTTTCCAGCCTGTAACCAAGCAGCACGAATATTTTTTTTCAAGGTCATCATATATTCTTGCCGCTTCAGCAGTAAACCGTGTTATAATAATAACAGGTTTAGCAAGCTCTTCCACATCACGATATAATGCATCAAGTTTAGGATTACTATTACCTATCCATTTAATGGGATCATCAGGTGTTACATCTTTTGTAAGGTCATCATGATAACCAAACCATTCGTCCTCTACACTTGTATCCTCTAGCTGATCTTCTTCATCCACCTTATCATTCATTAACTTGTCTACATCATAAAGGAAGCCAGATGAAATCTGTTGTAAACGCATCATGACTGACATCTTATTACGAGCAGTCATAGTGTGGTTCTCATATTCAGCTATGAACTCATCAACCATACTGTTATAGCACTGTCGCTGTTCATCGCTCATCTCTAATTGCCGTGTATTATAGGTTTGAGGCGGCATATCGACACACTCTGTAAGTAACTTGAATCTAGATACTGGTTGTATTGCTGATTTAAGTTCTTCCGCATGTTTGTAAGGACCTTCATAAGCGTCCTGACTATGAACTACATTAAACGTATCTTCGCTACAACCACAAATTGCGAAAGCTTCACCATAAGTAGTGCAACTTTTAATTCCATTCCACCATTCCTCAGTCAACGGGATCTGTATTTCTCTATCATTGACTGCCATCTTAGTAAACATACCAAAATAATTCTGGAATGAGTACCAATTTCTGCCGAAGAAGTTAGGTTTGAGGAACTCCATCATACTCCACATATCGAGAGCCCCATTAGTAACAGGTGTACCTGTTAAGATGGCTCGACAAGCACTTTTACTTTCAGAGTATGTAATAGATTTACCCCGCCTAAACGTCGTATTAAACTCATAAAGCATGCGTTGTGTTCTCTGTGCGGACACGTTTTTAATAACTGTTGCTTCATCCAATACAATAAAGGTCTTATGATCGTTCGCCCAACCCACAATATCTTGCCATTTCTTGGGTGTACTAAAGGTATCGATGTTAACACACACAACCTGCAGTATTTCGGAATCTTCTTCAAAAGGGTAGGCTTGCCGCGCACCACCTCTACCATAGAGACACTGACAATCATAAGGTACACCTAACCAGAGTGGGATTTGTTCTCTTGCCCATTGGACGTGAACATCGTTTGGAGCAACAATGAGGAGGGCGTCGATCTCCTGTCTTCGGAACTTGTTGGCTGCGATGGCAAGTATTGTCGCTGATTTACCGACGCCCATTTCGAAGAAGAGTGCGATTTCTGTTTTGTCGTCAAAGAAATCAACAGCTTCTTGCTGATGTTCATACAACCTCGGAGTATTGCCGTCAATAAAATCGTCAAGCCCGCTGTCAGGAACGCTGTCTTTGCTATCCGACTTAGATCTGGACCGTACGCTTGTTCTTTCTGTGTGTTTGACTGGTTGAGTGACGGCATCAACCTCAACGGATCTGCATTGTGTGTTAGCATCATTTACTGTACCTCCCACTGATAATACAGCTGCTTTGTGTAGAGCATCAAACCGTTCTATTACTGCTTCTACACCTGTAAACTTATTGACTATTGAACCATCAACACATTCATGATCTGCTTTATATGGTCCACCTTTATATATGCATGCTGCCTCAGTATCAGTCCATCTACTCTTTAATGGATCGAAACTTTGTGGTCTCCAAGCATGACATACACTACACGTTATCACTTGTGTTCCTTAATATACTTGTTCATTCGTTTAGTTAAAGCTTCTTGTTCCTGAAGTGTACGACTATAATCATCACTCATTTCAGCCACAAACCATAACCATTTATATTCTTGGCAGAACTTAATTAACTCATCATCACATTTAATATTTTCTTGACGAGCTAATTCAGCTGCAAACTCAATACCAATCTGTAAAAATCTATCTTCCATTTAACGACTCACTATATTTATAATAGCAATACAAAATATACAGCCAGCTACAAAACCAGATAAGAATAACATCATCTTACAAACCTCACTTCTTCAAGATCGTTCATCAATTCTAGTTCAACTTCATTCCCTTTATAGTCAACAGATATTACCCGCACTCCAATAAGCGATGCTAGTGTTTGAGCCGCATCCCACAACTCTTCACCATTACAATCTTGATCACCACCATGTGATATAGCGGCGGAAACTAATTCATTGAGTGCAGGTAATATATCTATCATAAAGGTATACCCCATGTAGAAGTCACGTCAATGTTTTTACCTTTATCATACGTTACACCCCATACAAGTGACATCATATATCTATCGCGTGTACCTTGAGGTTCAATATGATATTGTGATCCATCGTTTGCTGTGACTACGACAAACATGTGATTCATGCCTGCCTTTGGATTATTATTAATCATTAGCCGTGCTCTAGTACCATACAACTGTCTAAATACACAGCTATAATCAATACAATTGAGTACACCATCACCATTAACATCATAAACATACCGAGGTAGTATATCAATTATACCTGGTATATTCTTGACATTATTTTGGTCCCGTAAGAAACGTTTGACCTCGTCAGTCATCACTAATGAAGACCTTGTTGACGTTACCGATCTGTTCAGTTGTAATGGCGTCTGTTTAGGATTGCTTGTTACAGATGAACAACACCACATAATGCCTGCTATTATAAGAGCAATGACAATGAGTGGTCCCATATTCATGGCAAACTCTTGCTGTTTTATTTGACGCTTGTTTTCTTTCACACTAAAGTAATCAGTATATGCATTGGCTTTAAGAAGTGATGCTTCTCTAACATCCTTAACATAATTAAAGATATTAAATTGGCAAACATGACATTGACACGCACAGCCTTGATCATTAAGGCGTGCACATTGCATAGCTATAGTATATAGCTTGTCATCATACATCTTATTACCCCTTTAATTAGAAAAAAGGTCCGCTTCAGTGTGCGGCAGCGAGACGATACAAGCCGCGACACACAATTCACGGACCATAAGAACTTAAGCAGGAAGCTTTACGATTTCGTAGGTCGTATCAAGCATCTTGGGTGCGGGATTAATCTTAACTTCAATCCCTTTGTCAGCCCAGCGTTTCACCCACAAATTAAGAGTACTCTGACCTTTGTAGGTTTTGTTAAACGCCTCTTCCAAAGTAACTTTCTGACCAACTGTCGGGTTATCACCAAACAGAATCGAGAATACACTCGGTCCACCGAAGCCACCGCCCTTCGCCTTCTCGGCAGGGTCCTTGCACAAAGAGAGTACAAACTCTTTTGCTTCCTTCGTCAGTCTATCTAAGAACTGACCTTTGACAAGTTCGTCACGAAGCTTGAGTGCATTCTCAAATGCAGCTTTCTGTTTCGCAGCACGGTTAGCTTTGAAGCGAGCGATTGCTTCTGCTTTCTTGCTATCTTTCCCTGCTCCACCACCAGAAACTATTGTTCCTGTACCACTATTGCCCTGTCCAGGCTGTCCTTGTAACGCCATGATAATCTCCTTCCGTTAAGTCAGGTCAGTCTTTGGTGTATAACGCAACGCGTCTTTTTATTCACCATACCGCTGCCTCTTCTAACCATAAATTATCATTTATTAAAAATATTATACCATAAATAAAATGATATAACATACTTTAATTAAAGTTTTAATCCTCAATAGCATGACTCAGCTTTAAGTACCTCCAATATATCTTTAAGTTTACCCATCTTCCAAACCTCATGACTCTTAACAATCTTTTTAAGATACCGTTTATTCATAGGCACAACAATATAACCATCTTTCATAGCAACAATTGTGTATGTATATTTACCTGTAACCTGACGCCATGACATGGCCCAAGCCTGCTGACCTTTACGCCAATCTACTACCCATTCTTTATCTCCTACACTAAGACGAGGTTGATTCTTTAATTCAATCCACATCTCTCTGTCTTTCCACCGTAGATAAAGATCTGGAATACCACGTCCAGTTATACCTGACTCTAGTCGTTGATAGAATACTTTACCCATTAACGATGCACATAAAGCACGGCTGAAATGTCCTTCACTACGATACATTGTATACCCCATTAAACTCTGACTGTAGCAGTTTGTTTACTGCTACAGTCAGTCAAGCAGTTCATTTGTAACTACCCGACGTGTCTAGTTCCTCATTATAATAGTTACAATAAGCTGCACATTTGAGACGGTGACGGAGATTATTACAACCCCATGCTACATCATCAATTGATACACCATGCCGATGCTGCGACTGACAATTAACACAAGGCTCGCGTTGAGTAGAGATCTTCTCACCTTCAATTAAATCGATGAAAGGTATATCAGCTTCACGTAAAACTTCAACTATATGATCTACATCTATGAGACGTAGAGCCTCTATCTTTATAAGATATTTTTGTTCAATCACCAGTTCGCCATCCTTGATTCAAGCTCATCGAGCCGAGACTTCAACTCATCATACTTATCAAGATCTGACTCAATATCATTGAGCTCTTCCTCGATATTCTTAAGGTCGATGTCTTCAATTTCCTGTTTAATCCTGTCGATTATGTCACGCATCAGTTTTCTCCAATAAAATAAAATTATAGTCTTTAGACCAAGACCATTCGATCTCTGGTATACTTTCACACAACGCATTGAGTGTATTAGCTAGATCAGTATAATCAAACCTGTTCTCTGAACCATAGATAATAGCTACATTAATACACTCTTCAATCTCTTTGATTTGTGATAATGTCATAACTGCGCCGCCACATCTAATAAACGCTGTGGATTATTCATCACTACATCCTCAAAGACACGAGCTTGAGCGTCATCAACTTCCTGATTTACTCTATCTCTCATCATCCGAGACATAGCTTGAATCTCTTCATCTTCAATACCAAGCTCAGCTAAACCCTGCATCTTAGCATCAATAATACGATTCATAAATGCTTTAAGAAACGTGTCAGGATTTAATCCTGGTGGGAGTTGACCATCACCACAGATATACCCACCACTATTAGTGATCTTAACTGTTATCATCTTTAATTACCTCCAATTGCATTAGACACTTAGTTATAGTGTACTTAATTAATGATTGATCTTCCAACTCCAATTTAGTTTGTTGTAAAATCTCATCCATCACCTGTTTAGCCATGATTATAGCTTCCTGTCTATTCATTGTCTATCACCTTGTCCATTGTCACGTCGTACATTAATCTCAAGTATTTCAGCTGACCTACCAGTCAAGTCTATACGCATCTTGGCTAACTCTATATCCTGATCAACGTTACGATTATTAATACCCTTACATTGATTAACAGCAGTACCAATAATCAAATCATATTGTACATCAAAAATTACTTCAATTGTAGCAGTCCTACTAAAGACAAGACGTTTAGTTTTATTCGATACAGACTGCGAATGCTGAGATTCATAAGTTGCAACACAATTATGATGTTGTTGTCCACGTCTAATCAAAGCATTAGGTCCAATAGGTAAGAAATAACCATGCTCTTTAACCACAGTTTCAAACTCAGAATTATATTCATACCATACATTTGCCTTTTCTTCCATCAGTTTTTTAGTTTCACGCTCTGTTCTTAAGTCATGAGCTCGCTGTATTTCATTAATACTATTAAATGGTACAGTGTGCATGTCTGTATCATTAAGTAAATGTACAACTGAAAATAACTTATCTCTACTTTGTAGAGTACGTATTAGTTTAATCGAACAGCGCATTAATAAAAGCATTGCATCAGTACCAGTGATACTATAAGAAGGATTCACCATATTAGATAAGACCTGTACAATAGCACTCGCTAGATTAAAAGAATACTGACCTCGCCCATAAACAACAAGAACCTGAGATATATCAGATAATTCAATTTTAATGTTGATTGTGATCTCATCTAATTGTTTAATTATTGCAAAACAACGAGTAATCGTGTCATTATCGAAGTCATTAAGTTGAACAACACTATACAACTGATCAATCCAATGAGATTTCCACACTGCATGCATAAGGTATAGTTTATTATCATCTAATAATCGTTGCATTACTAGATGTTGATGCCAAAATAATAGAGCATCTGATGGTGATGTAGATATCACCTGTATCTCTCTAAGCTCTTGCTTAACAGAGAATGGTACCTCATCAGAAAGAAATAACTCAGCCCAATTGTATTTGAGCTGAGCATCTCTTAACTGAGGATTTTCCTTAAGATACTGATACGTCAGCATTTGATGCGTACTCAATATAACCGATGCTTACATCAGCATCGGTTACTTGCTCGTTATTAAGCAGCAGTTTTTTGACTTCATCCTTAAGGATTTCCGGTGTTACATGTTCATCTTTACGAAGATGAAATGTAGCATGTAATTGTACATCAAGCATGTTTACCCCCATCAATTACTCTTCTCATAGCTATGACAAATGTCAAAGCATCATTCACACACTCATTACAGAACCAGACGTACTGAATCATACGCCAACCTCGTCTCTCAAACTTATGATAAGCTTTAGTCTGGTCTTCAGCAGACAGACTAATATCAAGACCACAATGAGCACATTTCACACGGAACAATTTCTTTTCGCTCATCCCTTTAACCTCCGATGCCGTTCAGTCGGCTCTATTAATCTTTCTAGTCCTTCAATTGCTTCATCACTAAAGACACACACCTTACCTGGTGTAGCAGTGATGAGCTCTTCAACTAAGAGACATAGATTAAGATCACGCTTAACTTGAGTACGATTAACTGCTGCTGTATATTTATTACTGATGTCATTACCATGCTCATCTTTAAGATGACATAACATCTTATACCGCTGCTTCAACTCAGCTATCCGTTCTTGTAGTGTGAAGAGAACGTATTCTTTATCCATTTGACACCTCATGATAAGAACCATTAGGTCTACGACGTCTACGAATAGGTCGTGTTAAAGCTTCTTCCATTGACCATCCACATTTATATACTCTATCAATAATAGCTTGTTTAGTAAGGTTTAATTCACGTATCCAATCATGAAAAGTTTTTGTCTCACCATTAAGAGTAACAAATACATTACGGCTTGTGTTATTCATTTGTATAGTTCGTGAAACCCATCTACAGTTTGATGGCTCATAATTACCATCGTTGTTTATTCTATCTAACGTAAGAATATTACTATATCCATTAGACATAGCCCAATCATAAAAAGATTGAAAGTTGTCTAACCATTCATCACAAACGGTTATACCTCTACCACCATATCGAATATATGCTTTACTTGTAGTAGTAAAACACCTTGCTTTCATGCTTTTCCATTCAGCATATATTCTTGTACCAGTTAAACCATGAGTCTTAGCCATACACTACCTCACCAGTAAAACCGATACGCACAGCTATCTTCGCAACACGTTTCTTGCCTTTCTCACGTGGCATGTCAGCCTCAAACCTTACACCTATAACATTAGGTGCAATGTCTACAGCGTCACGAATCCATTTCTTTATGAACAACTCAGTTATCATGTCATGTTGTTTACTATTATAACCTGGCTTACCAAGACCTAATGGTACATACACATATGACATAGGTTTACGCCGAGCTTGTTCAATCAGTTTCTTTTGAAACTGATTGAGCTGTATCTCTCTTCGCTTTAACTCACGTTCAGTAGTTTGAACTGGTTTCTCTTCACAATACAGTACACCCTCGGCTGCCTTCGCCTTAAGCTCATCCAAAGATAACAGCTTATAGTAAGAACGCAAATCATTGGTGATCGTTGTGTCCTCACACGTACGAGTAAGAACGAGAGCTTCAATCAACTCGTCGATTGATAGCTTATCAATGTCATTTACAACAACCATTCTTAACCTCCATTATATTGTATCATTTTATATGAAAAATTAAATAACTTTAATTAAAGTTTTAATTAAAGATTTCTATTCGCTGAGTACATATCAAACCTCTTGTGAATGTCCATTTTAATTTTTAATATTTATTTTTAATACTGCAGAAAGTGTATAAAAAAATATACATTTTACACCAACGTTAAAAAATTTTTTATTAAAAATAAAATGGACATTCACAAGAAAATTATTAGATTACTCGGCGAATAAAATAACGAGCTTAAGAAAGAGGTGTGATACTATGTGTATCACACCTCTTTCATGCTTTAAAAGTGACCGACAATACGAGATTTATCACACTCTAAATCAACATCGGTACACCACACCTCGAATCCCGCTTTACCTGTTGCTTCACGCATTGCTTCATCTTTAACTGTTGAAGCATAGTATACATCACCGTTGTTATCTATAACAAAGAACAATTGAGCTGTCATTTGCGACGTACTCCCTTCAATTCACCATGCTTAATCACACCTGTCATTATTTTCTGGTGTGACTGCAATAATTCAGCCCACAATCTAACACCTTCCATGTCACCTCGTGGTCTGCCGTCTGTATTCCATTGACGTATAACTTCAGTTGCTAAATCATAATACCCGTTCTTCTTGAGTCTTAGTTCACGGCCTTTATACATGCTCACCCCTCCTGACAATCAAGGCAAGCACCATTGCTATCAGCACCTGGCTTACCACAATGCTCACATTGGAGACGCGTGTTATCTTGTACGACAACAATAGAGCCGATGACAGTGACCTTGGTTGCATATAATTCAGCTAACCAGGTCGCTATCTCTTCAGCCACCTCACGTTCAGTTGCTTCAAGCCTATCATCCTGAGAGGAATAAACCGGCCCATCGACAGTAACAGTAAATGTCATATAGCACCCCCCGCTATGCGTTCGAGTTGACCTGCATATTTAAGCATCTTCTTACGAGCGATGACCCGTTGTTTAATACTTAAACCACCCCATTTAATAAGCTGCGTTGCTAGCGAGCTTAGAAACTCTGCATCACAGCGATTAAATCCAACTCCATTTTTATCGACAGTCTCGCACGTACACTTCTCATCTATAGTTTGTCGACTATAGATAGCAAGAATACCACGGTACAACCATCGATCATCAGACTCGAGCTTAAATTTTATGAACCCAGCGTCCATTCACATACCCCGCAGCTTTTTTTAAAGCGATGCTCATGACCTGACCCTTATTACCTTTAGTGTCTGCTAAGATATACCTGTTGTCAGAGCTAAGAACTTCCCAGCCTTCTTTAGTACGGCGCATCTTCCAGCCTAGTCTTTTATACGTTTTCATAGCACACCTCTTAACACTTACCCCGCTCCGTCCACACCAGTGAACTTGATAGAGCAGTAAGGGACATTGCCATAATGAATGGCCGCCAGCCAAAGGCTGCATGTCCCATAAATCTTAACTAAGAGCCCACCTGATGATGTCCTTCATCTCTTCTGTCATGAAAGGACAACTCAAGCAATCGTAATCACAATTACCATTACACATACTAGTCCTCCAGTATACAAGGTAAATTACGTTCGGCACATAGGTCACAGTATTTTTGTTGTTGCTCATCAGTTGTCGGCTCCGAAGATACAGTGCCCATGATACATTTGTACTCATTCATATTACACCCCCTAGTGCATGTGGGGAGTTGCACCCCACTTATACTTCTATGCACTCACCATCCAGCTAAGCACCTCATCCATGCTATTGAATGTAGGACTTATCTGGACTCCGTTACGCACGATATACCACCTATTACAGTATCGACACACTAACATGCTAGCCTCCGATTTAAAGCTTTTAATAACTCAGCTTCAATGCGCTCAAGCACGATACGCATATCGCTGCTCACTTTTTTAGCCTCTTCCCAATTCTCTTTGGAGGTATAGCCAAAAGCATGAAGTATATCGGACGTTATGACCAACGATATCTCATCTTTCATGCTGTCACCCCCATCACAGACCACGGATCGTTGGCTGCCCATAAACTAGCAGCTACACGTTTAGCTTCCCGTTCACTGTCCTTGGTTAGCATGACCATCGACCCGCGGAGTATCATCCAAACAAGTTTCTTATTCACGCTATCCCACCTGGATTTGACTGTGTATATCATATCACACCTCTTCCTTAGCGTTCTCCACTCCGTCTATAACATAGACTTGATAGAGTGGTATTGGGCAGCGGTCCGACACTGAGGTGCCGCTGCCCTGCAGCCTTAGGCTACTTTCTTCTTATTGTTAGGTGCTTCAGCCGGTGAAGTAGGGAGTACTGCATCGTCAGCAGGCTTTACGTACTTGACATAAGTCACGGTTGCTGCCTGCCTGTTGTTGATGACCTCGTGTCCTCTCTTCTTCAGGTACCATACCATGGATGCAATGGTGTTGGCGTCATACCGGTAGTTGGCGTCACCAGTCCGAGTGACGAAGTCCTTCATAGACTCGCCATCATTCATGCGCTCGCCATTCGGACCACGTACACCAATGAAGAGGTAGGTAGCAACCTGACCCTCTACAGGCTCTTCGGTTCCGAACATCTGGTTCAGATAGGACCCATTGGAAGCAGCTCTATCACCCTTGATAACGCCGGAGCCTTTCTTGCATGCTTCAAGTAACGCTAAGACTTTAGCATCGACTTTGAGAGCTTCAAGCTCGGAGGTCAGTTTTTCGAAGTTGGATTTAAGGTCTTCATCCCGCTTCTTCCAGTAAGCTTCCCTCTTGGCTTTGTAAGCGGCTTTCTCTTCGGCTGTCCAGTCACTGTACTTCTTACCTTTCGTCATTTGTATACCCTCTGCTCGGTGCTTAATGTCATGCTCCTGCATCACTACGTGATATAAAGCAAGTACATACAACCGAGCTGGTAGCACCCTCTTGGTATTACCGAGGCGCTACCGTCTTGCTGCGTCACGCTATGACACGTTAGGTACTCGCTACCCGCAGCTCGGTGTTCTATGACCCCTTCTCTATACGCGCTGTGCGCTGTCAAAGACCTGCAACCCGCTGCTCGCTACCTAAGAACGAAGTAGCTAGTCGGTACTCGCTTGCCGCGAATACGTTGTACCAAGTACCGGGCGCCTAGGCGCTAGCAGCGGGTACCTATTACCTACTACCAAGCGCCGACTACCTTGTATCTATACGCGGGTACCAAGCACCACGGGGCTTAACACACGCCCCATGGATAATATAATTACCACACGTACAAATAAGTACATTAGTTGCTCACCCCATACCCTGGGGCATTGCAATTAAATTTTAATTTATAATAACCAATATGTGCAATTTTACTGGTTAATGATTAGCTATCCATGTACATACACAACTTTGTCCTGTAGCTTTGTACAATACCTCAAGTAGCGAAATTAATTTTCAGTGATTCACGTACACTACATGGCCCATGTTTCTAGTGTTCAGTGTAGCTAAGCCTCGGCCTTGCGGCCTCGGCTTCTTGATACTACGTAGCTTTAATTAAAGTTTATGGTACCACTTGTGAATAACTGTATACTTTTTTATAATAAAAAAAGTAAGCTGATGACCGGAATATCTCCATTTTTTATCTCATAATATTAGAGTTACAGGAACCCCTTTTTTTAATTGGTGCTTCAAAATGGACATTCACAAGTAAAATTCGCAGTATTCTTTTTTAAGGATATTCACAAATGAAATTGTTTGTGATATGATATAATTATGGAATTAGAAATGTTACCAACTGATGCAGCTTGGGCAAAACAGCGTGAAGAAGCCAAAGTGAAAATGACACAAGTGCCTCGCTATTCTAGAGAATATAGTGAATTGCGACGAGCATCAATGGATAGTGAAGAATTTAAAAAATTTGGTGGCGCATGTAGGACACTACGACAACTGGCTGATGATTTTGGTTATACTGAACGGTCTTTATATACTATATTGAAAGAGTGTCATGTACCAACTCAACAAATTTGTCAGATGAATCAAGGTAAAGGTAAACCAGCGAATCTTTACTACCCAGATGATGTTAAACCTTTTATAACTGATTTAATAACTCGTGGTTGGTCTAAACTTCTTGCTAATGAAAAAGCTACAAAACGAGTTCTTAGAGAAAATAATTATTTTTTGAAAATAATACGTAAGATAATTCAGGAGATTGACAGTGATAGAGCTCAAATGTAATAG
>Ga0082212_10007901_pt1 | contig 13982 bp, 10 predicted proteins | sample TergutNt197P3_FD_71548 | JGI IMG/M metagenome (GOLD analysis project Ga0082212, IMG submission 71548) | Neocapritermes taracua P3 segment gut microbial communities from Petit-Saut dam, French Guiana - Nt197 P3 | ecosystem: Host-associated > Arthropoda: Insects > Digestive system > Gut ... | reverse complement strand
CAACCCACGCATTAGGGCGGCGCGGGCATTCCTGCCCGCAGGACGAGGAATCACGGGCAGGAATGCCCGCGCCACCTTGGTCTGCCCCGCCTTAGATGCGTCACTTCGTGGCGCCGGCGGCGAACTGGATGGCGAGGATGGCGTAGGAGGTGGCGAGGACAGGGTCGTTCTCCCACCAGCGGTTGTTGTCGTTCGCCCATGAGCCGTCGGGCTTCTGGAGGGAGAGGACCTTGGCGATGAGCTCCTCGCGCCAGGGGATGGCGCCGGTGTCTTTGGGGAGGGTGTCCGTCCCGGTGGCGGTGAGGGCGCGGGCCATGATGTTGAAGTAGAAGTACAGACCTTGCTGGCCTTGGCCGGGGTTTTCGTCAACCGTCCAGAAGCGCGTGGCGTAGTCGAACGCGGCGCGCACGCGCGGGTCGCGCTTGTCAAGCTGGGCGTGGACGAGGGACAGCACGCCCGCGTAGGTCATGCTGCCGTAGGCGCGGAGCATGACCGCGCCGTCGGGGTTGGCGGCCGCGCCGCCTTGCCCCTGCGGGGTTTCCTTGTTGTAGGCGAACCCGCCTTGGGCATCGCCCTCCTTGCTCTGGAGCTGCTCGACGTACTTGAGCGCGGCGTCCCAGTCCACGTCCACGCGCTTCTCTCCGGCGGGGCGAAGGTCTTCGACGCTCTGGGTGCGGCGCATGGCGTCGAGCGCGAAGCTGGTGTTGTTGAGGTCGGTGTAGGCGCGCGGCGCGTTCTTGTCGTAGCCGAAGCCGCCTGCGTGCGGGGTCTCGCCCGTGAGCTGGGAGGACGCGATGTAGGCGCGGGCCTTGAGGATGGCGGGCGCGAGGTCCTTGCGGCCCGTGGCGTGGAGGGCGGTGACGCAGACGGCGGTGTTGTAGTTGCCCAGGCCGCCGCCTTGGCGCTCCTGCATGACGTAGAAGCCGCCGTCGGGCTGCTGCTTGGCGAGGATGCTGTCAACGGCCTTTTTCTGCGCGTCGGCGGCGTCGGGCAGGCCGGATGCGGCGAGGGCCCAGAGGGGGAGGGCGGTGAGCGCGGGCATGTTTTCCTCGGACCATGCGCCGCTCTCTTTCTGCTGGGCTTTGAGCCACGCGGCGCCTTTCTCGGTGGCGGCGCGGGCCTTCCGGGCGAGCTCGGGGTTGATCGGCTCGGCGGCCGCGGCGCCGGAAAGCGCGGCGGTGGCGGCGATTGCGATTGCGGTCTTCAGGGTCGGTTTCATTTTCTGTTCTCCTCCGTTCTTTTTGTTTTAACGCTCCGGCGGCGAAAAAGGTTCAACCTCAAATCCAAAATTGATTCCGCTGGGGAAATCGTGTATGCTATGCGTTTTCTTTCGGAGAAGAAACGATTGGAGAAGGAACGATGATGACGTTAGCAGAATTGGATGTTCAGCACGCGCGGTCGGTCGGGGAGGTGGCGGCGGCAGCGGATGCCGCGGCGCTGGAGCAGGTGCGCGTGCGTTACCTCGGGCGCAACGGGCTGATCCCGGCCGTCGTGAAGCAGATGAAGGACGTGCCGCAGGAGGAGCGCCCGGCGTTCGGCAAGCGCGCGCAGGCGTGGCGCGCGGCGCTGGAGGCCGCGCTGGCGGAGCGCCAGGCGGCCTTCGCGGCGGCCGCGCCGAAGGACGCGCCCGTGTTCGACCACACCCTGCCGGGGCGCTGGTTCGCGGCGGGGTCGAAGCACCCCGTCTCGCGCGTGATTGAGGAGACGGCGGCGATTTTCGCGCGGCTGGGGTTCTCCGTCGCAGACGGCCCGGACATCGAGACGCGGTTCAACAATTTCACGGCGCTCAACACGCCCGCGCACCACCCGTCCATGGATGCGTCGGACACGTTCTGGCTGACGGATGATTTGCTGCTGCGCACGCAGACATCGCCCGTGCAGATCCGCATGATGACGCGGCACGCGCCGCCCGTGCGCATCATCACGCCGGGGCGCACGTACCGCCGCGACACGACGGACGCGACGCACAGCGCGAACTTCCATCAGATCGAGGGGCTGTATGTGGACACGGCGCCGGTGTCGCTGGCGGACCTGAAGTCCACGCTGGCGTACTTCGCGAAGGAGATGATGGGGTCGGAGGCGGGGGTGCGTTTCCGCCCGCATTTCTTCCCGTTCACGGAGCCGAGCGTGGAGGTGGACTTCTCGTGCCACATGTGCAAGGGGTCGGGGTGCCGCGTGTGCAAGATGAGCGGCTGGATCGAAATCGCCGGGGCGGGCATGGTTGACCCGCGCGTGTACGAGCACGTCAACCGCGCGCGCGGCGACGAGGCGTATGACCCGGCGAAGGTGTACGGCTACGCCTTCGGCTTCGGCGTGGAGCGCGTCGCGATGATCAAGTACGGCATCCCCGACATCCGCTGGCTTTACGAGAACGATATGCGTTTTTTGGAGCAACTTGCATAGGGAAAAGGCAGGCTGATATGTGCCCTTCTAAACCAACACGGATGAGCAAGCACAAAAAACAAGCGTTAGATGCTGACGAGAGTAGCGAGGCGCGCAATGGGTCGGTTGAACAGTTGACCGACCAAAAGGTGCTGGCGCGCATTGCGAAAAATGACGGGAACAGGCATGTGCGTGAGGCGGCGGTCAAGCGGCTGACCGACCAAGAGCTGCTGGCGGGCGTCGCGAACAATGACGAGAACAGCCATATGCGTATGGTGGCGGTCGAGCGGCTGACCGACCAAGGGCTGCTGGCGGGCGTCGCGAACAATGACGAGAACAGCCATGTGCGCATGGTGGCGGTCAAGCGGCTGACCGACCAAGGGCTGCTGGCGGGCGTCGCGAACAATGACGACAACAGCTATGTGCGCATGGCGGCGGTCGAGAAGCTGGCCGACCAAGGGGCGCTGGCGGGCATCGCGAAAAATGACGACAGCAGCTATGTGCGCATGGCGGCGGTCGAGAAGCTGGCCGACCAAGGGGCGCTGGCGGACGTCGCGAAAAATGACGGGAACAGCCATGTGCGTATGGTGGCGGTCAAGCGGCTGATGGACCAAGGGTTGCTGGCGGACATCGCGAAAAATGACGGGAACAGCCATGTGCGTATGGAGGCGGGCAAGCGGCTGATGGACCAAGGGTTGTTGGCGGGCATCGCGAAAAATGACGAGAACGGCTATGTGCGCATGGCGGCGGTCGAGCGGCTGGCCGACCAAAGGGCGCTGGCGGACGTTACGAAAAATGCCGCGTGCAGTTATGTGCGTGAAGCGGCGGTCGAGAAGCTGACCGACCAAGGGTTGCTGACGGACGTTGCAAAAAATGCCGAGAGCCGCTATGTGCGTGAAGCGGCGGTCGAGAAGCTGACCGACCAAGGGGTGCTGGCGGATGTCGCGAAAAATGATGAGAGCGGCGATGTGCGCAAGGCGGCGGTCGGGAGGCTGACCGACCAAGGGGCGCTGGCGGGCATCGCGAAAAATGATGAGATCGGCGATGTGCGCAAGGCGGCGGCCTGGCGGCTGACCGACCAAGAGGCGCTGGCGGGCGTCGCGAAAAATGACGAGAACAGCTATGTGCGCATGGCGGCGGCCGGGAGGCTGACCGACCAAGGGCTGCTGGCGGACATCGCGAAAAATGAAGAGAGCAACCATGTGGGCAGGATGGCGGTCGAGCGGCTGACCGACCAAGGGGCGCTGGCGGACGTCGCGAAAAATGCCGTGTGCAGCTATATACGCGAGAGGGCGGTCGAGCGGCTGACCGAACAAGGGGCGCTGGCGGGCGTCGCGAAAAATGACGAGAACTGCTATGCGCGCATGAAGGCGGTCGGGAAGATTAATGACCAATGGCTACTGGCGGATGTCGCGAAAAATGATAAGAGCGGCGATGTGCGCAAGGCGGCGGCCGGGAGGCTGACCGATCAAGGGGCGCTGGCGGGCGTCGCGCTCAATGACGAGAGCAGCTATGTGCGCATGGTGGCGGTCGAGCGGCTGACCGACCAAGGGGCGCTGGTGGGCGTCGCGATCAATGACGAGAACAGCTATGTGCGTGAGGAGGCGGTCAAGCGGCTGACCGACCAAGGGGTGCTGGTGGACATCGTGAACAATGACGAGAACAGCTATGTGCGTGAGACGGCGGCCAAGCGGCTGACCGACCAAGGGGCGCTGGCGAGCATCGCGAAAAATGCCAGGGATGACAGTGTGCGCTATCTGGCTGCGGACAAGCTGAACGATAAAACCCTTGCGCAAGCGGTGTATGCGGGCATCGCGAACAATGCTGAGGACAGTTATATGCGCGAGGTCGTGATTAAGCGGCTGACCGACCAAGGGGTGCTGGCGGACATTGCGAACAATGCCGAGAGCAGCGATGTGCGCAAGGCGGCGGTCGGGAGGCTGACCAACCAAGGGCTGCTGGCGGACATCGCGAAAAATGCCGAGAACAGCTATGTGCGCATGGCGGCGGTCAAGAAGCTGACCGACCAAGGGGCGCTGCAGGACATCGCGAAAAATAACGAGAACAGCTATGTGCGCATGGCGGCGGTCGGGAGGCTGATCGACCAAGGGGCGCTGGCGGACGTCGCGAAAAATGCCGAGTGCAGCTATGTGCGTGAAGCGGCGGTCGAGAAGCTGGACGACCAAGGGGTGCTGGCGGATGTCGCGAAAAATGACGAGTGCTGCGATGTGCGCCTGGTGGCGGTCTGGAGGCTGACCGACCAAGAGGCACTGGTGGACATCGCGAAAAATGACGAGAACAGCGACGTGCGCATCGCGGCGGTCGAGCGGCTGGCCGACAAAGATCTGCTGGCGGCAGACAAACTGGACGATAAAGCCCTTACGCAAGCGGCGTATGCGGACATCGCGAAAAATGACGAGAACAGCTATGTGCGCATGGCGGCGGTCGAGAAGCTGACCGACCAAGGGGTGCTGCTGGACATCGCGAAAAATAACGAGAACAGTTATGTGCGTGTGGCGGCGGTCGGGAAGCTGACCGACCAGGGGACGCTGGCGGACCTTGCGAAAAATGCCGAGTGCAGCTATGTGCGTGAAGCGGCGGTCGAGAAGCTGACCGACCAAGGGGTGCTGGCGGATATCGCGAAAAATGACGTGAAATGGTATGTGCGTATGGTCACAATCGGGAAGCTGACCGACCGAGACGCGTTAGCCGATATTGCGAATAGCCCCGACAAGAGTTATATGAAGTACAAGCTGGATGATAATGGCTGTATCCATGTTATTTGCGACCTTCGCGACACTGCGCGAGAAAGGCTGGCGAAGTTACAAAATGGATAACAAGTGTTTTCATATAAAGAAAGGGTTCCGTTTTGCGGATCAGGCGGTTTGAATGAAAGTCCGGTCAATTGGCTGAATGAGTCGGTGGGTGTGCCGGGGTTGCCGGTCGGGGCGCTGGCGGACAGGCTGGCGATTTCGGGCGTGGAGAAGGGGGGCGCCGAGGGGACCGTGGCGGGCATCGCTTCTGGTTTTCTAAACGGCAACCCTGCCGCACGATGTCTCTTAATGTGATTTCTAATGGGAAAATAAACGATGAAAGACAACCGTAGAAAATCGATATGGACGCGTGATCTGAACGACTACGCCGTTCGCGACATGGACACGCTCTCTTCTGCGCCCTCCCTTCCGTGGGGCAAGTGGCTTGTGGGCGTGGGCGGCTTCCTTTGGCTGTGCGCCAAAGGGATCGGCTTCATCGCCAAGGGCGAGGCCGTCTGGTATGGGCGCGGTAGCACCGTGACCTTGAATGGCACGGATGCGGTTCTGTTCGGGGTGCTTTGGGTATGCGGCGGCCTTTTCTTGCATTTCCATTATTTCTGGGGGAACACGGGTTGCCTCGCGCCCTACCACCACGCGGGAAAGGCGTTGAGCGCGCTGGCGTTTGTGTGCGCCGGGGGAGTCTTTTTCTGGCGCGGTTTTGTGTTTTTATTGAACTGTGTGTGAACTGTCCCGATGAAAACGAAACGCAAACGGAGCCTTTGTGTCGCCGCCGCCGCGGTTGCGGTGTTGTTTGCCGTTGTCGCCGCTTACATCTATGCCATCGGCCGCGACATCGGGCCGCACGATTTCTCCGACCTCGCCCTCCCGCCAGCCGAGGAGATTCCTCCCGAGGAGAACGCCTGGACGTATTTCACGCAAGCTGCGGAGGCCCTGGTCGATGACTCCTGCATGGACGAGGACGGCAACCCCTCCGACCTCTACACCTGCCTTTACGACAACCGCTCCAACCCGGCCGCCATCGCCGAGGTGCTCTCCGCCAACGGGGAAACGCTCCGCCTCCTCCGGCAAGGCGCCCAATGCCAGCGTTGCGTCATCCCTGCGCCGACAAACAGCGCCGCCCCCCCCCATCCTTTTCATGGAGACGCTCAGTGCCGCGAGGGTCTTGGGGGGCAAAATCTGGTACGAGCGGATACAGGGGAATCGCGACGTTGCCGTGCAGGATGCCCACGCCCTTCTGCGTTGCGGGCGGCTGGTGCGGCAGCAACCGCTCTCCTTGGTCGCCCTGCTCGTTGCGGCAACAATCGAGGACGTGGGGCTTGCGGAAATCCAAGGCCTCGCGCGAGACCCGCAAATTTCCGAAGCACAGCTTAAACGCTTGCGGGCGCTTGTGGACGACATCCCGCCGTGGGATGCCCCCACGCAACACGCGGTGAAAGCAGAGTTTCATAACATTAACGCGGTGCTTGAACACATCGACACAAACAGCAACATCCTTGCCAACCGTTCTGTTTGGCAATTGTTTCTTACGCGCCACAGCTTTCTGCTCCATCAGACGCAACGTGACTTGGCGGACACGCATCGCGCATATATTTCCGCAATCCACGAATGTTATTCCGATGTGGCGTTCCCGATAGAATCGAACCTGAAAACCCTGACATTACTGCGCATGGTTTTCGTTAAAAATGCGCTGGGACGGTTTTCCACTTCGTTTTCCAGAGAGGGGAGGCGGCACTTCATGACAAACCGTTGCCGCATGGATGCCCACATCGCCGCCACGAAAATCGTTATCGCGTGCCACCTGTTCCAGCGCGAGACGGGGCGGAGGCCCGGCACGCTCGGCGAGCTTGTCCCCAGCTACCTCCCGTCCGTCCCGCTCGACCCGTTCGACGGCAAGCCCTTCCGCTACAAGCCCGGCGAGGGCATCATCTATTCCGTCGGGGAAGGGTTAGAGGATTTGGACGGCGCCGCCGCGAATTCCGGATACCCTTCTAACCCGTGGTGGGGAGACAAGAACGCGCCATTCAAGATATGGGACTAGTGGCCTGTAAAATACAGATTTCACGATGGAGGGCGAGCGTCCTCGCGAGCCGTTAGACATATGGAGGGTGAGCGTCCTCGCGAGCCGTTAGACACATTGCGGTTTCCTGCCCCATTGACCGCACGCCGCGCCAATGGGGCCCCCTGTCTCGCCCTCCATATCACGCCTATCCAAACAGGGTAATCCTCACTCCGCATGAGGCAAGAACGGGCTGTTTTCATCCACCACTATGGACACAACAGGATGCGCAATGGACACTGTTGTTGTGCCTGTTGTGAAAACCATTGCGCCTGTTGTGGTAAAAAAATCACCCCGTTTTCTATTAATCTGCAACGCCTACGGCGTCGGGGGTGGGGATAGCCCGGTTTTCTGACCACTGACCACTAATCACTGACCACTAGAAACACAAAGGTTCCCTGTTGACAGCACTTCCCCGAAATGCTACCGTTATTTACGTTCATTCACAATAAAAAGGCGCTTTCTTATGCGTCGGTTATTCTCGGTTCAGGCTGGTTTTGTTTTCGCGGGCGGCATGGTGTGCGCCGATGCCGTGCTGGAGGCGTACTAACGTTCAGGAGTAAAATCCGACATGAATGTGAAAAAAAGTGGTCTGTTCTTGATGACGGCCTTGTTTGCGGGGATATCCTCTTCCGTGCCGTTCGACACAGCAGGGAAGCTCATTCAAGATTATGTCGTTGTGCAGCTTGTGACCGCGATTAAGGCACAGGACAAAATAGTCCTTGTGCGCAGCAAAATACCGTCGGGCTGGGAATCTCCTAAAGCGGCTTCGGTCGAGGAAATATCATTTTCTGATGCAAACCTGCTGGGGCTCGCGTTAGGTTCGATAGCCCCGGTCGAGTTCTTGAAGGCGAGCATTTCTGCCCGTATTAATGGGTGTGCATTGTTTTACCCCCCAATCAGAGGCGGAAAGGCCGTAATGAGAAATGGAGAACGTGTCATAGACTTTACGAACACAGGGTTGCCAATCCCTTATCATCCGGCAATGCACCTTGACAAGAAAATGTGCCGCCTTGCCTTTGTCCGTCCGCAACGCGAACCGTTGAAAGACCGGATAAGGGATGCTAATCCGCATATCTCTTTTGATTTTGAAAAGGAGGAGAAGTTTGTTTCGGACGCTCGGGCATTGCCTTCCTCCGAGTTTCTGGCGAAGTATAATTTGACGCAGGCATTTGTCACTAGCGTGTATAGTGTCACACAGGGGTGTATGTTTCTGGTTGACCATCCTGATGTTGCCACGGCTGATGAGAAGACAAAGGAAACAATCTATAATATCTACCTCTCGCATCAGGAGGTCTCGGAGATCGTCTATCTCGCGTATGTGCATGAGGACGGCAAGGGCGGGGCGGCGAAATACGCCGAGGCGGCGCGGCAGAGCCAAGTCCTCCAGCCGATGCCGGAGGCGGCGTTCAAGACGCTCATCGGGCAGAAGCTCCACGCCGCGCTGTCCGACCCCGAGTACGGCATGGCAGAGAAACGGGCGTGGGAGGAAGTATGGGGACAAGAAATAGGTAATAAGTAAAAGGTAAAAGGTGAGAGGTAAAGAGAAATTAATAGTTAATAATTGGTGGGGTTCTGACCACTAGAAACTAAAAACTAAAAACTAGAAACTAGAAACTTATCATGCGTTATCTGCCTTCAATAATTTTAGGTTGTCTTCGGCGGCGTGCGCGGCGCATGGTGCGCGGGTGGAGCGGCTGGGGTGTCCGGCGGGGTTTGTGACGGCGCTGGCGCGTGACGGCACGAGCGCGGTGTGGGCCGGGACGGAGGACAAGGGAGTTTTCCGCCTCTCCCCAAAACTGGACGCGTGGAAGGCGTTCACGGCGAAGGACGGGCTGGCGGATGATAACGTCTATGCCGTCGCGGCGGAACGAGCGGGGCAGGTCACGGCGGACGTGTTCCAAGAGATTGACGCGCTGATGATGCCGCTCATCAAGCTGCCGTCGGAGACCGTGGCGCAAGAAACGGAGACCATTGAGGTGTTCACACGCTATCTGAAATTGCTCTTGGCAAAGGAACAAACAGATGTCCGTTTCGTGTGGTTCCACATCAAGGCGCGTCTGAAGGGCCTGAAAGCGAAAGGCGAGGTGACCCGCTACAACGAGATACTGCGGAAGATACAGGCCCTGCCATTATATGCGCGAGAGAAAGAAGAGCTGGCAGAGCTTGCTCGCGAATAACAGTAGTCTTTTGGGTGAATTGCAAGCAAAAGTTTTTTTACATTTACCGATTACTTATTGCTTCCCCTCCGCGTCTCCGCGCCTCTGCGCGAGAATAACGGAGGAATAATCTCACAAAGGCACAAAGGTCACAACGTATTTTGGGCAGGATTTTGAAACCGAATTTTTTAATTCAATTCCCCTTCGTGTCCTTCGTGCCTTTGTGTGAGGATAAAAAAGGGACGTTTGTTTTTGACAGGATGGACAGGATTTTCCTTCGGGCGCATACAGATTTTAAACCACGATGGGCACAATGGTTTTCACAATAGGCACAAGGGCAGTATCCATTGTGCATCCTGTTGTAGATTAACGTTGGATTGTCATATATGGAGTGCGGCGGGGTTCCCCTCTTTGGGGGCATTGTATGACAATGAAAGTTAAATGACCATGTTTTTCGCGTTGTTTTGCGCAAGCGTAATCCACGCGACTGCCGAGGAAAAACCTGATGTGTTTTACAGGGCGCGAAGGATGCGCCTTTGCGTCTCTGCGAGAACATTTCTCAGGCCGTTGCGATAACGGCATCGAGCTCCAGTTCGACGAGGAGGTCGTCGCGGCAGACGTCGGCCTCGATGGTGATGAGGGGCATGGCGGTGAGATTGCGGGCTTGCAGCCAGTCTTGCCAGGGCTTCATGTAGTCGGGCTTTTTGAGGTACATGACGGCGCGGGTGGTGTCGGCCCAGCCCATGCCGCGTGAGTCCAGGATGGCTTCGACGACGTCCATGGTGAGTTGTATCTGTTTCTCGACGTCATCAACGTATGCGGTTGCGCCGCCGGGCTCGATGCTGGCGGTGCCGGAGATGAGCAGGGTACGGTAGTCGGGTGTCCCGATCTCGACGGCGCGGCTGAAGGAGCTGCCGTATTGGAGGGCGGCGCATTGGAGCGGCGAGGGGATGGCCTCGACCGTGACCGCGCCGTGCTTGGGCTTGAGGGCGATGGCGCAGGCGGTGATGGCGGAGCCGATGAGGTTGGCGGAGCCGATGCCGGTGCTGGCGGGGACGAGCTTGTCGTACACGCCGCGCGAGCGGAAGAAGGCGTCGCGGGCGCGGTTGAAGGGGTCGTACCACTCGAGTATCTTGTCCATGTAGAGCCATGTGCGGGCGACGTTGTCGAAGGTCATGCCCGCGTCTTTGAGCGCGTCCTCGATGCCTTCGAACACGGCGGTGGTCTGGTCGGGCCGGGAGGCGGTGAGGTCAGGGGGCAGCACACCCGTGAGGAGGCAGTACTCGGCGTGGGCGTCCTCGTAGCAGATGCCGACGGTGTTGCCGTTGCGGCGGATGAGGCGGGTCTCGGTGCCGGTGGCGGTGAGGCGCGACCAGACGGGCGCGAAGGTGGGAGTGTCGGTGCAGAGCCAGAGCTGGGGGGTGTCGGTGCCGGCCTTGCCGAGGCCTGCCGTTGAGAGCGTGTCTCTGCCGCCCCAGCCGGTGAGGGAAAGGGCGCGCGCGTCGGTGAGCGGCGGCACACCCGAAGATTCCAAGCGGCCGTATTCGTTCTGGCGCACGACCCCGCCGTTTGCGATTTTCTTCATGGCCTTAGTAGGAGAGGATGTATTCGGCGAGGTCTTTGATCTCGTCGGGCTTGAGCTTGGAGGTCTTGCCGTGGACATCGTCGGGGTTGCAGGTGGTGAGGACTTCTTCCATGGTGAGAGCGCGGCCGTCGTAGAGGTAGGGGGCGGTGCGCCAGGTCTCGACGAGGGTGGTGGTGTCCCACTCGCGGCCTTCTTCGTTGCCGACGCCGAGGAGGAGGTATTTCTTGCCGTTGGGGATGGTGAAGAGGCGTTCGCCGTTGGGGCCTTTCTTGTCGGGCGGGTGACATTCGGCGCACCCGGCTTTCTTGAAGAGGGACTCGCCGCGCTTGGCGGCCTTGGAGAGGGCGCCGTCCACGAGGTAGGGGCTGGGGACGGGCTTGATGGAGGAGATGAACGCGTCGATGCAGAGCGCGTCCTCTTCGGGGCGGACGACGAACTGGATGTGGGTCATGCCCTTGCGGTTGCAGGTCTCCATGTTCAGGCGGATGCCGGTGACCATGGTGGGGGGGGTGAGGTGGGAGTAAACCATGTTCTTGGACTGCTTGGGGTTGCCGATGCCGTCGTTGACGAGGTCCCAGTTGAGCGCATCGGAGCGGGCGTCGGGGTGGCAGCTGGCGCAGGACTGCCATTGCTGGAAGCACATACTGCCGTCGTTCCAAAGCATCTCGCCGCGCCGGACGCGGTCTTTGGTGAGGTCGAGCTCTTTGCCGAGCGCGATCATCTCGCCTTTCATCATGACGTCGGAGAGCTTGACCTCGGCGAGCTTGTCGGCGAAGTAGCAGGCCGCGAACACGCGCCCGTCGGGGGTGGCGACGATGCCGCGCGGGCCGTCGCCCTCGAACTTGACGCGGCGGCGGATGGTGACGAGGAAGGAGAGGTCGTTTGGCACGTCGGTGGCGGACTTGGTGACCTCGGTGACTTTCTCGTTGCGGGCGGCCTTGTCGAGGCGGTCGTGGAGCGCGGCGCGGTCGATGACGCTGACCTCGCGCGTCCCGGCGTGGGCGACGATGAGGCTCTTGCCGTCGGGCGTGACGGTGACGCCCCACGGGTTGGCGGCGCCGAGATCCACGTCGTCGAGCAGGAAGGTGTTGACGTACGCGCCCGTCTCGCCGTTAAACACGCTCAGGCCCGCGGTGTTCATCCAGCCGCGCTCGAGCTGGGTGGTCGGCAGCTGGTAGCGGCCGAAGGTGTGCGTGACGTAGATGAACGCGCCGTCCGGCGTCGCGCACATCCCGCGCACGCCCGTGCTGCCGTTCGGGAGCATGATGCTTTCCTTCACCGCGAACGCGGCGGTGTCGATGACCGTGACGGAGGCGGACACGATGTCGTCCGTGGCGCGACAGTAGGGCAGGTGGTTCGCGACGAAGAGCAGCTTGCCGCCAACGCCGAGGGCCGCGGCGTGAGGCTCGCGCACGACGGGCAGCTTCGCGGACACCTTCATCGTCGCCGCATTGACCGCCATGATGTCGTTGTTGAAGCGGTTCATCACATAGACCGTGCCGCCGTCCGCGCTGATGACGGGCGCCATCGGCGTGTGGCCGACCGCGACCTTACCGAGGATTTTCCCCTTCGCGTCCAGCTTGAGCAGCACCCCCTCATGTGCGCCGCCCGTGACGTAGAGCGTGCCGTCCGCCGCGACGGCCATGCCCGACGGGTTGGCCTTCAGCGCCCACTCGGCAGTCACTTTCTTGGTCTCCACATCAAGCGCGGCGACCTTGCCGACGGTCGCCTCCGTGACGTAAAGGGTCTTGCCGTCCGGCGAGAGCGTCAGGTACTCCGGCGAAAGATAGACCTGCGCCGGGGCGGCGGAGAGGGTACCGGTCAAGAGGCTCATGGCTAGGATTGCGTTTTGCGTTTTCATGCGTGTAATCGTCCTCGGTTTTTTGGTGTTAAACGGTTCGCCCGATTGCGCGGGTGATATTCTGCAGTTCCTTAATCATACGGTAAAACATCTCTGGCGTCTCGCTCTGGTCGCCGTCGCACAAGGCCTTGTCCGGGTGGCCGTGGACTTCGACCATGACGGCGTCTGCGCCGCAGACGGCCGCCGCGCAGGCCATGGGCGGCACGAGCGAGGTCATGCCCGTGCCGTGACTGGGGTCCACGGCAATGGGTATCCACGTGCGCTGCTTCAGGAGCGGGATCGCGCTGAGGTCGAGCGTGAAGCGCGTGGCGGTCTCGAACGTGCGGATGCCGCGCTCGCACATCACGATGTTCTTGTTGCCCGTCTCCAGCACATACTCGGCCGCAAGGAGGAACTCCTCGATGCGCGCGCTCATGCCGCGCTTCAGGAAGACAGGCTTGCCCGTGCGGCCGGCGGCCTGGAGCAGGACGGAGTTGTGCATATTGCGCGAGCCGATCTGCAGCATATCCGCAACGGCGGAGACTTTCGTAAGGTCCGCGCTCTCCAGCACTTCGGTGACGACGGGCAGGCCCGTCTGTTCCCGCGCCTCGGCGAGGATCGCCAGCCCCTCCTCATGCAACCCCTGAAAGGCATACGGCGAGGTGCGCGGCTTGTAGGCCCCGCCCCGCAGCATGGAGGCACCGGCCTCCTTGACGGCCGCGGCGATCTCCAGCGTCTGGACGCGGTCCTCGACCGTGCACGGTCCTGCGATGATGACGAGCCTCGGCCCCCCGAACACACACCCGCGGCCGATGTCCACCGTCCGCGTCCCTGCATCATCCTTTTCAAACTTCATCATGCCAAATCGCCTATCCTGTTGCGGTCTTGCGCAGATGCCCGTCGCTCCTTTCTGCCCCCTTCGGCGACCGGCACCTCCGCAGTGTCCTTCTCCCACAATCAATGTTCAAACAGTGTATCTTATTTCCCTTGATAAAGGCAACAAAAAAAAACAGGATATTTCATGCCGCCGCCTCGTGTCCTGTAAAACACAGATTTCACGATGGAGGGCGAGCGTCTTCATGAATGGAGGGCGAGCGTCCTCGCGAGCCGTCAGGCACATTGCGGCGGGCCGCGGGGGGGCCCGCCCCCCCCCTTTTATTACCCCCCCCCCATTCACACCACCCCA
>Ga0082212_10007900_pt1 | contig 13985 bp, 8 predicted proteins | sample TergutNt197P3_FD_71548 | JGI IMG/M metagenome (GOLD analysis project Ga0082212, IMG submission 71548) | Neocapritermes taracua P3 segment gut microbial communities from Petit-Saut dam, French Guiana - Nt197 P3 | ecosystem: Host-associated > Arthropoda: Insects > Digestive system > Gut ... | reverse complement strand
TACTGCAGCGACTGCGATGAGTTGCTTGGCACGAAAGAAATAGCAATAGACGCGAACAACCACGATGGCGAAACATACGAAGAAGTGATCACAGCGGCGACTTGCATAGCCGTAGGCGTGATGGGCACCTACTGCAGCGACTGTGATGAGTTGCTTAGCACGAAAGAGATAGCGAAAGATCCGACCAACCATGTGGGAGGCACATACGAAGAAACGATCACGGCGGCGACATACGATGACGAAGGCGTGATGGGCATTTACTGCAACGGTTGCGACGTGTTGCTCAGCACGAGTGTCATACCCAAGATCACATGCGAACATAATTATACAAGCGTGGTGACAACCCCGGCAACGTGCGCATCAGAGGGTGTTATGACATACACGTGTTCGATATGCGATGACACCTACACAGAACCGATAGCGAAAAACCCGGACAACCACGTAGGCGGCACATACGAAGAAGCGATCACAGAAGCGACATACGATGACGAAGGCGAAATGGGCATTTACTGCAGCGGCTGCGACGTGTTGCTCAGCACGAGCGTCATACCCAAACTCATATGCGAGGATCACGACTACACAAGCGTGGTAACAGCCCCGGCAACGTGCATAGCGGCGGGAATCAGGACATACACGTGTTCGATATGCGGGGACACTTACACAGAGCCGATAGCGAAAAACCCGGACAACCACGTGGGCGGCACATACGAAGCGGCGATCACTCCGGCGACATGCGCGTCAACGGGTGAAATGGGCACCTATTGCGGCGGTTGCGGCGAATTGCTTGGCACATCCACCATAGCGATAAACCCATCAAACCACGTAGGCGGCACATACGAATTCGAAATCACAGCGGCGACATACGATGACGACGGCGAAATGGGCATTTACTGCAGCGGCTGCGACGTGTTGCTTAGCACGAGGGTCATACCGGCGCGTGTGCACGACTACGTGGGCGAAGTGACGAAAGTGGCAACGTGCGCCGAAGAAGGCGAAATGACTTACAGCTGCGAAGAATGCGGGGGCAGTTACACAGAGCCGATAGCGAAAAACCCGGACAACCACGTGGGCGGCACATACGAAGCGGCGATCAGGCCGGCGACATGCGTGTCCACAGGCGAAATGGGCATTTACTGCGGCGGTTGCGACGAATTGCTTGACACAAGAGATATAGCGATAAACCCGGACAACCACGTTGGCGGCACATATGAAGCCGAAATCACAGCGGCCACTTACACAGCCGACGGTTTGATGGGCACCTACTGCAACAGCTGCAAGGAATTGCTGGGCACAAGCGTCATACCCATGCTGGTATGCAGTGGCCACGACTATGTGGGCGTGGTGACAACTCCGGCAACGTGCGTAGCGACGGGCATAAAAACGTACACGTGTTCGATTTGCGGGGACAGCTACACAGAATCGATAGCGATAGACGCGGACAACCACGTAGGCGGCACATACGAATTCGAAATCACTCCGGCGACATACGATGACGAAGGCGAAATGGGCATTTACTGCAACAGCTGCGACGTGTTGATCGAAACGAGGGTCATCCCTGTGCTAAAACACACCTACACAGTGAAGTTCGATTCGGACAACGGGGATGAGGACACGACGATTCCGGCGACAGAAGGCGAAAAGACAAATAAGCCCGGCAATCCGAAAAAAACAGATTATATATTCGTCGGCTGGTACGATGGCGAAAAAGAATTCAACTTCGATGATCCTATTACAGGTGATTTGAATCTGACGGCCAAGTGGGTGCCGGATAAAATCAAGCCTAAAAACGAATCGAGTTTCAAGATCGATCTCAAAGACTTCATGAACGGAACCGAAGCGGAAGACGGGACGACCTTAGGGGATTTGCTGGACGGGCTCATAAACGAAAATATCTATATACAAATCCGCGATCTCAACGGCAACTTGGTCACAGACCCAAGTACCCTGTTAGGCACGGGAATGCTCGTGGAACTTTGGGTAAACGGCGAAAAATGCGACACAAGGATAGCAGTGGTAAAATTCGACCTAAACGGAAACGGAAATTTGGACGATGTCGACTACGAAATATTCTCCAAATATTTCGGCGACAAAAAAATCAACGAATTGTCCAAAGCGATGCAGCTGGCATTGGGGGTCACGGGCGACTCTGCGGAAGATTTCATCGCTTTCATGGCCTTTTGCATGGCATATTCGTCGATGTAACTGAAGTGGTAAAAAATAAAGGGGGACATAACTAACAATGAAAAGAAATTTTAAAATATTTGGCGCCGCGATTGCCGCTTTGGTTTTGGCGATTATGGTCATAATACCGGCTTTTGCCGCTGACTCGATGAAAATAACGGTTGGAACGGTGACCGCCAAGGCGGGCGATACGGTAGATGTTCCGGTCTACCTGTCGGGCAATCCGGGCATTGCCGGGTTTTCGTTCGACGTGACCTTCGACAAGGCGAAACTGGAATATTTGGGCTGCACGGAGGCAAAGGAAGTATTCCCCGTGACGGTGGCCTTTATACCGACCAACAAGGATATAGCAAATCAAAACGGGAAGGTTTCGGTCACCGCGTCGAACAAAGGGGCGGGCGGATTGGAGAATTCCCATGACGATGGCAAATTGGCCGTCCTGCGTTTCAAAATAGCGAACAACGTCGCGGGCACCATACCCTTGAACCTTACAAGCGCCATGGCGGCAAATGCCGACGACATAACCATTATTATTTCCGTGGAAAAAGTAAGCGGCGCAATAAATATCGAATCGGCGGGCGGGCCCTCCACCGAGCCGACGACAGAAGATCCCGGAGACACTACTGAGCCGACGACAGAGGACCCCGGAGACAACACGGAGCCGACGACAGAGGACCCCGGAGACAACACGGAGCCAACGACCCAGGACCCCGGAGACAACACGGAACCGACGACGCCGACCCCCGGAGACAACAATCAAGGCGGCGGTAGTGGCAGCGGAGGCGGCGGAGGCGGCGGAGGCGGAGGCTCTCCAAGCGGCGGTGGCGGTGGCGGTGGCTCCATAGTCGCGGACAACAATAATACCGCAACCGAAAGTAGCGGCGGCGAGATTGGCGATGAAAACAACGAGCCGACCACCGAGCCGGCTGTCGAAGTAGTCGAAGTAGTCGAAGGAAACGAAACGCCCTTGTTCGACCTGCTGCTTTTATCGAAAACCCACGAAAAGTACATAACGGGCTATGAAAACGGCACGGTGCGCCCGGACGCCAGCCTGACGCGGGAAGTGGCGGCGCAGATGCTGTACAATATATTGGGCAGCCCCGAATCAACTTCGGGCTTCAAGCTGAAATTCGGCGACGTCGGGGAGTCGCGCTGGTCGCACCCGGCCATAGCGTACCTCGTCGAGCAAAACGTGCTGAAGGGTTACCCGGACGGCAGCTTCAAACCGGCGGAAACCATGACGCGCGCGGAATTCTGCACCATGCTGTGCAGCTTCATGAAACTCGCCTTGCCCGAAAATCAGCCGGATGACATGAAGTTCTCGGATTTGGAAGGGCACTGGGCATGGAAATACATAATCGCCATGAGCGAAAAAGGGTATATACAAGGCTATCTCGACGGCACTTTCGGGCCGGACAGGCAAATCACGCGCGCCGAAGCGATCACTTTTATCAACAGGATAATGGGCAGAAGGCCCGACTTTGCGGCCATAGCGGAACTCGGCCTGATATATTCGGATTTGAATGCGGAGCATTGGGCATATAGGCAAATAATAGAGGCGATGGTGACGCATGATTATGAATACGATGAAGCCGGCGAAAACGAAATCTGGGAATTGCCGAAAGAATAACAACAGCCAAAATAGGCAAGGAGGGCAAAACGCCGATATGCGGCGTTTTGCCCCCTCTGTTTATTGTCGCGTCTGCCCCGGAAAAATGACAAAAAACGAAAATTAGCGAAAATTTTGAAATTTCGCTTGCATTTTTTATTTATATGTGGTATAATGCACAATAGGCAAAAAAGATTTAAGTTAATTACGGAGGCATTGGATTCATACAATGAACACACTTGAAATTATTTTCGGGACGCTGATTTTGGTTTTCGCCGTGTTCCTCACGGTGGCGGTGCTGCTCCAGCACGGCAAGACCCACCACCTCTCCGGCACGATCGCCGGCGGCGCCGAGACTTTCTTCGGCAAGGAAAAAGGCAAGACGATAGACAAAATCCTCTCGATGGTGACGTCCGTGGTTTCGGTGATTTTCGTCATCGTCGTGGTCGTGCTCTACGTGCTGCAGTCCTGAACTTCACCCCGGCTTTTTTTCGAGCGCGAAAATCGTGTTTTTGCAGTATATCTCAAAGGCGAACTTGAATTTCAAAAAGAGCTCCATGTTCTCATATGACTCAAACCTCGCCGCTTTCAAAAAATCCCTCACGCTGTACGCGCTCTCATGGCCGTAGGGGTCGCCTATCACGATTTTGTCGCCGGGGAGGTCGATTTCCGCCACTATCCCAATATGGATGCCCCACGCGGGGGAGCCGGCAGCGGCTCCGCCCGCTTTTGTCGCGTCCTGAGCGGCAATCAGGCACAATACCGGCATTCCGCTTTCCACCGACTCATATATCGCATCTATGAGTTCGCTGTTTTTAAGGTTTTTTTTCAAATTGGCTTCATAGTCGGGGAATTGTTTTTTCAACTCTCCCATCACCGCGGCGATTGTGGGGTCGGAAATCTTGCCGAAACTTTGCCAGGACAAATCGGTTTGGGCCTTCGCCGGGCTTTTGTATTTCACATTCTGCACGATGGGGCTTATGCTGTCGTTGATCACTATGTCTATCATGCTTTGCTTTATGATCATCGTGGCAGTCGCGAGGACCCCGATGACAAAAACCACGATCAGCCCGATCATCGAGGCTTTGAATATCTTCACGCTTGCATGAAAGCCTTGGAGGCTTCGTGCATCATGTATATGTCGAGCTTCGAGGCCACTTCAAATGGGGCGTGCATGGAGAGCAGCCCCACGCCGAGGTCCACCACGTCGATGTTCAAATTCGCGATATAGGCCGCCACGGTGCCCCCGCCGCCCTGGTCGACTTTGCCAAGCTCCGAAGTTTGCCACAAAATGCCGTTTTCGTCGAATATGCGCCTGATATAGCCCACAAATTCCGCGCTCGCGTCCGATGAGCCGCCTTTTCCCCGGGAACCCGTATATTTGGTGAGCACCACGCCGTTATTTGCGAAGGCGGCGTTTTTTGCGTCGTGCACGTCGGCGTAGTTTGGGTCGAAGGCGGCGTTCACGTCGGCTGAAAGGCATTTGGAGTTTTGGAAAGCCTTGACTTTGCACACATTCTGGTTTTGGGCCAAGCTTTCGATGAAATGCCTGAATATGTGGCACTTCATCGAGGTGTTCCCCTCGCTGCCTATCTCCTCCTTGTCGGCGAGCGCGACCACGGCGGTTTTTTCCAAATTTTTGCATTTGGCGAGCGCCATGATGGGCGGATAGGCGCAGACCCTGTCGTCTTGGCCGTATGCGCCCACCATGCTGCGGTCAAAGCCGACGTCCTTTGCTTTTGCCGCCGGGACGAGCGAAAGCTCGGCCGAAATGAAGTCGGATTCGGTCATTCCGTATTTTTCGCCCAATATATTCAGTATGTTCAGCTTTATTTTTTCCGTGGCTTTTTCGTCGGCATACGGCCGGCTGCCCACGAGTATGTTCATCCCCTCGCCGCTGATCGCATCGCCCAAACTTTTGGCGTACTGGTCTTTTGCCAAATGGGGAAGCAGATCCGAAATGCAGAACACCGGGTCGCTTTCGCATTCGCCGATTTCGACTTTTGCCGTCTCTCCGTCGGCTTTTATTATCACCCCGTGCAATGCTAAGGGAATCGTCATCCACTGGTATTTCTTTATTCCGCCGTAATAGTGCGTTTTAAAAAAGGCGAAACCGTTGTCCTCATAGAGCGGGCGCTGTTTCAGGTCTATCCGCGGGGCGTCTATGTGCGCGGCGATTATGTTCGTCCCGTTGTCCGCAGTCAGCTTTCCGATTCTCGCCGCTATTATGTTTTTGCCCCCGTTATTGATGTACACGCCCGTCCCGGGATCGAAGCGTTTTCCGAAATCATACGGCACAAAACCGTTTTCCTCGAGGATTTCGATTGTTTTCGCCGCCGATTCGCGCTCGGTCTTGCCTTTGTCCAAGAATGTTTTGTACCCCTCGCAAAAATCGTATGCTTTCCGGATTTTTTCGGCATCCAAGGCTTCATAGCCCTGTTTCGCTTTGTAGAACAGTTTTTCTTTTAAGAGCTCGCCCTCTGATTTGTTTGTTTTTTCTTCCATGAATATCCAGTTCCTTTCAAAATATTTAACATTTTCCGCGCGGCAGCATAGCCCGCCCCCGCTAACCGCTGAAATACAGCCTTTTGTAGGTTTCCCTGTTTTTGTTCACCCTTTGGATATATGTGCGGGTTTCCTCGATTGGGATGTACACGATCTCGTTTTCAATTATGTATTCGGGATTGTTGAGCCAGTTGTTTTTCACCTTGTTCGGCCCCGCGTTGTATGCGGCCAAGACTATGTCCCAGTTCCCGAATTCCTTGTACAGATAGCCTAAGTAATATGTACCGTATTTTATGTTGGTTTCCGGGTCGTAAAGCAGCCCCTTGGACAGATTTTCGCCCATCCTCGCCGTCAGCCAATCAAAAGTGACTTCGGTTATCTGCATGAGCCCGACTGCCCCGGCACTGGAGACCACATCGCTCCGAAAACCGCTTTCGGCCTTTATCACGCCGAAAACCATTTCTTTGGGGACGCTGTATTCTTCCGAATATTTTTCCACTATTTCGGTGTATTCCAAGGGGTGCGACCTTTTTTCGAACCAATTCGAAATTTTGTCGTAGGCGTACCCCAGCCCCACCGAAACCGCTATCATTATCATTATCGCGACAGTGTTTTTAATCGCCTTGTTTGTCCTCATACATTGATGACCTTTCCGCCCGAAGCCTTTGCCAGCCGGCTGTATACCGCCTCGCCGATTCCGGTCCTTTCGGGCATTATGGAATATATGGCGTCCAGCCCCAGCGCGTCGAGGCGGTTGAGCGCACCAAACAGGTTTTTGGCTTGCGCGGCCAAGTCGCCCCGTGCCCCGATTGCGGCTATGTTTTCATTTTCCCCGAAATGCCCGAGAAACTCGTCGAAGCACAAAAACCCCGCTTTTTTGCGCCGCATTTCTTTTTTGACGAATTCTGTTATTTCCGCCTCGCTTCCAAGGAGCAAATAGAGCGGCGCATCGGGGGAATAGTGGGTGTATTTCATTCCGGGCGAACGCGGGGCGCCGCGGAGTTCCGGCGCGCTTTCGCATATTTTGTATCCCGACAACATTTCCCTTGTTATGTGCCCGCTGCGCAAAATGTTCAGGCTGCCGTCGGCATTGAAGGAAATCACGGTGGATTCCAGTCCGATCTCGCAGTTTTCGCCGCAGACTATCATATCGACCATGCCGTCAAAGTCCCTTATTATATATTCCGGATCCGTGTGGCTGGGTTTGCCCGAAAGATTTGCCGAGGGCGCGGCGACGGGCGCGCCCGAAAGCCCGATCAGCTTTCGGGCCGCTTTGTTTTTGGGGACCCTGATGGCCACCGTGTCCAAGCTGCAGCACGCATCCAATGCGGAATTTTTTTTCTTGAGCACGAGGGTGAGCGGGGCGGGGAGGAACTCGCCTATTATCCTTTCGGCGGTTTGCGTGATTTCGGCGTATTCGCATATGTCGCGGGCATCTGCCACGTGGGCTATCAGGGGATTGTCGCAGGGCCTGCCCTTGACTTCGTAAATTTTTTTGACGGCGGAAAAATCAAGCGCGCTCGCCCCGAGGCCGTAGACCGTTTCAGTCGGGAAAACCACGAGCCCCCCGCCGTTTATGACTGAGGCCGCCCGCCGCAGTTTTTCGGTTTCAACCGGGCTGTCCGCGTTTTTTTCGTCTATGCGCAATATTTCGGTATTCATTTTGCACCCTCCGTCACACACACAGTATACTACGCGTTCTTGTACATTCTATAAATACAATTTGAAATTAATTTGTTTTTATTTGAAATTTTTTATTGAATTTTATGCGGGTCTGTGGTATAATGAAACATAGTGCGTTTATGCGGCAAAATGAACGAAACCCATAGGCGGCGCAATACGGGAAGGGAAATGCGGGGATACATCAAATGGGCGGAATATTCGGGGTATGCTCAAAATACGAATGCGCGGCGGATCTGTTTTTCGGGACTGACTATCATTCCCACCTCGGCACATACAGGGGCGGGATGGCGGTTTATGACGGCGAAAACTTCAAACGCGCCATACACAACATCGAAAATACGCCGTTTCGGACGAAATTCGAACCCGATTTGGCAGAAATGAAAGGGTTTGCGGGAGTGGGGTGCATAAGCGATTCCTGCCCGCAGCCGGTTGTCATAAATTCAAGAATCGGGACTTTCGCCGTGGCGACGGTGGGGCGCATAAACAACAAGAAACAATTGGCCGAGCAGCTCATAAAAAACCACAATGCGTATTTCACGGAGCTTTCCGGGGGCCAGATCAACGACACGGAGCTGGTCGCCTCCCTCATTTGCCGGAAGGGGGACATAGCAGAGGGGATCGCCTATGCGCAGGGGGCAGTCGAGGGTTCGGTCACGATGATCGTGTGCGCGGGGGGCGGCATTTATGCCGCAAGGGACAAATTGGGGCGCACCCCTTTGTCCATCGGAAAAAAAGAGGATGGGCACTGCGTAAGCTTCGAATCTTTTGCATATATAAACCTCGGGTACAGGGCGTGCCTGGAACTCGGGCCCGGGGAAGTGGTTTTTGTCACTGCGGACAAAATACAGCCCATATGCAATCCGGGGTCCCAAATGCGCATATGTTCGTTTCTGTGGACATATTACGGCTATCCCACCGCGGACTACGAAGGACGGAACGTCGAGGAAGTGCGCTACAAATGCGGAAAAAGCCTGGCGGAAAAAGACATGGCCGGAAGCGCGGGGATAGAAGCCGACTATGTGGCGGGCATTCCCGATTCGGGCACTGCCCACGCTGTGGGATATGCCAATTGCTCGAACATACCTTTCGCAAGGCCGCTCATAAAATACACGCCCACCTGGACTCGCAGTTTCATGCCGCAGGATCAAAGCATAAGGAGCTTAGTGGCCCGGATGAAATTGCTGCCGGTGAACTCGCTCGTCGAAAACAAGCGGCTGCTGTTCGTGGAGGATTCGATAGTGCGCGGAACGCAGATGCGCGGGCTGATGGATTTTTTGGCGAAACGCGGCGCAAAAGGGCTGCATGTGAGATCCGGCTGCCCGCCGGTGCTCTATGGGTGCAAATACCTGAATTTTTCGCGCACGGCTTCGGAGAGCGAACTCGTTTCGAGGCAAGTCATAAGCGAACTCGAAGGAGCCGGCGAAAAAAGCGTCGAAGCCTATGCCGACTGCGAATCGAAGCAATACAGAAACATGGTGGAGACGATAAAAAAAGGGCTGAACATCGAAACCCTCGAATATCTTTCTTTGGAAGGGCTGCTTGGATCCATCGGCATAGACAGGTGCAAACTCTGCACCTATTGCTGGAACGGCTGTGAATGAACGAATGAACGGCGGTCCGCGCCAAAATATATAATACAAAAAAAGGAGGCATATTTTAAATGCCGAAAAGAACGGACATAAAGACAATCATGATAATAGGATCCGGCCCGATAATCGTGGGGCAGGCGTGCGAATTCGATTATTCGGGCACGCAGGCTTGCAAGGCGCTGCGCAGCCTCGGATACAAAATCATACTGGCAAATTCAAATCCGGCCACCATCATGACCGACCCCGTGGTGGCCGACGTCACGTATATCGAGCCCCTCAACGCAAAAAGGCTGACCGAAATAATCGCCAAAGAACGCCCCGATGCGCTGCTCCCCAATTTGGGCGGCCAGTCCGGGCTGAATCTGAGCCTCGAGCTTTACAAAGAAGGCGTTTTCGAACGCTACGGAGTGGAAGTCATCGGAGTCTTGCTCGATGCGATAGAACGCGGCGAAGACCGCATCGAGTTCAAAAAGACGATGGATCGCCTCGGCGTGGAGATGCCGAGAAGTTTTGAGGCGCTCTCGATCGGCCAGGCGGAAGAAGTGGCCGACGAACTCGGGTATCCCGTGGTGATCCGGCCCGCTTTCACAATGGGCGGGACCGGCGGCGGCCTGGTGTACAACAAAGAAGAGCTCCGGATTGTGGCGGCAAGGGGCTTGCAGGCATCGATAATCGGACAAATATTGATCGAGGAGAGCGTCCAGGGCTGGGAAGAACTCGAAGTGGAGGTGGTCAGGGACGCGAAAAACCAGATGATAGCAGTCTGCATGATAGAAAACATCGACCCGATGGGCGTGCATACGGGCGATTCTTTTTGTTCGGCCCCCATGCTCACAATTTCCGAAGAACTGCAAAAAAGGCTCAAGAAAATCGCTTTCGACATAGTTTCGGAAATTGGGGTCATAGGGGGGACCAACGTTCAGTTCGCCCACGACCCGGATAGCGACAGGATCGCAATCATCGAAATAAACCCGAGGACTTCGCGCTCCTCGGCCTTGGCATCGAAGGCGACGGGATTTCCGATCGCCTATGTCTCCGCCCTTTTGGCGGCGGGGCTCTCCCTCGACGAAATCCCGTACTGGAGGGGCGGCACGATGGACAAGTACACCCCATACGGAGACTATATCGTCGTCAAATTCGCGCGGTGGGCATTCGAAAAATTCTCGGGAATAGAGGACAAGCTCGGCACCCAGATGAGGGCGGTCGGGGAAGTGATGAGCATAGGGCGCACTTTCAAGGAGGCTTTCCAAAAAGCGGTGCGCTCGCTTGAAATCGGCAGGAGCGGACTCGGCTTCGCCAAAAATTTCAACGAGCTCAAAAAGGAGGAATTGCTCCAAAAAATCGCCTCGCCCAACAGCGAGCGCTATTTCGCCATTTACGAAGCGCTCCGCAAAGGGGTGAGCGCCGATGAAATTCACGCGATAACAAAGATAAAAAAATATTTCTTGGAACAAATCGGCGAATTGGTGGACATGGAAAACGAAATCTTGCAGTACAAAAAGCGCGTATTGCCCGATGAGCTTCTCATAAGCGCGAAAAAAGACGGCTTTGCCGACAAATACCTCTCGAAACTGCTCGAAGTTCCGGAGGAATATATAAGGCTGCACCGAAAATTTGCCGGAATACAGGAAGAATGGGACATAGTGCCCGTGAGCGGCGCCGATGCGCAGTATTATTACTCCACATACAACGGCCCGGGGAAGCTCGGCGGCGAATTGGCCGAGCTCGAAAAAAACCGTCGCGCCAAAACAAAGGCAAACGGGGAAGGGCGCCAAAAAGTAATCATTTTGGGCGGGGGCCCAAACAGGATAGGCCAAGGCATAGAATTTGATTACTGCTGCGTGCACACCGCCTTCGCATTGCGCGAAATGGGTTTTGAAACGATCATGATAAATTGCAACCCCGAAACGGTTTCCACCGACTACGACACGGCGGACAAACTGTATTTCGAGCCGCTGACCGTCGAGGACGTTTTGTCCATATGCGAATACGAGCGGCCGCTGGGCATAATCGTCCAGTTCGGCGGGCAGACGCCGCTGAACATAGCCATGGAACTGAAAATGGCGGGGGTGCCGATTTTGGGCACCACCCCGGAGGTGATCGCGCTTGCGGAGGATCGGGATCTTTTCAGGAAAATGATGGAGAACATGGATATTCCCATGCCGGATTCGAGGATGGCTTCAAGTTACGAGGAGGCACTCACCGCGGCAAACAGGATAGGCTATCCGGTCATGGTCAGGCCGTCCTACGTGCTCGGGGGACGCGCCATGGAGATCGTTTTCGACGGCGAGCAGCTGAAACTGTATATGCAAAAAAACGCGCATTACATAGGCGCCGAAGCTCCGATACTCATCGACCGCTTTTTGGAAAACGCGCTCGAATGCGAGGCGGATGCCTTGGCCGACGGCAGCCAGGCCTTTGTGCCCACGATCATGGAGCATATCGAATACGCCGGGATCCATTCGGGGGATTCGGCCTGCGTGATCCCCACGGTGAACATCACCCCGGAGCAGACGGAGACAATTTGCGACTACACGCGAAAAATAGCCGGGGAACTTGGGGTAGTGGGGCTCATGAATATCCAGTACGCGATCCATTTGGGAAGAATATATGTCCTGGAAGCCAACCCGCGCGCCTCGAGGACGGTGCCGCTCGTCTCCAAAGTCTGCAATTTCAACATGGCGAAACTCGCCGCGCAGCTTATCATGGAAAAATATACGAAAAAGCAAGTCGGCATCGCCTCGATGCAAAAACCCGAAATGGACTATTACGGGGTGAAGGAAGCTGTGTTCCCCTTCAACATGTTCCCCGAAGTAGATCCCATTTTAGGCCCCGAGATGAGATCCACCGGGGAAGTTCTGGGACTTTCCGATTCGTTCGGGCTCGCCTTTTACAAAGCGCTCGAAAGCAGCAAAACAATCCTGCCGCTTTCGGGGAGAGTTCTGATATCGGTCGCGGAAAAAGACAGGGAAGAATCGGCAGAAGTGGCAAAGCGCTTCGAGGCGCTCGGTTTTTTGATCGTGGCCACCCGGGGCACGCACGCATATCTCAGCTCAAAAGGCATAAAGGCCGAAATCATCAACAAACTCTATGAAGGGCGGCCAAACATCGAGGACGCGATAAAAAACCACCAGCTGGACGTGATCGTCAACACGCCAAGTGGGAGCAAGCGCAGCAACGACGACGACTCATATATACGAAAGTCGGCGATCAAATACAACATACCATATATGACCACGCTGACTGCGGCCTTGGCCGGCGTGTTGGGGATCGCCGAAAAGATAAAGAACCCGGACGAAAAAGTGTACTCTCTGCAGGAGTACCACGCGAGGGCGGGGAAAATGTAGGGCAAAGGCTCTGCCCTTGCCCATCAATAGGAGCGGCAACCTGCCGCCCGTCCATTAAAAAGGTGCAAAAAAATCCATATGAAAAATTATCCCACAAATCACACAATCGTCAACGGGGACAGCCGCGACATGGGGCGCATAGCGGATAAATCGGTGCATTTGGTAATAACGTCTCCACCTTATTGGCAGCTGAAGGATTACGGCGAAGAAAACCAAATCGGGTTTCACCAGTCATATGAGCAGTACATAAACAACTTAAACCTCGTATGGCAGGAATGCTGCCGCGTTTTGCACGACGGCTGCCGGATGTGCATAAACATAGGCGACCAGTTCGCCCGATCTGTCTATTACGGACGCTATAAGGTGATCCCAATAAGAACTGAAATCATTCGATTTTGCGAAACCCTCGGAATGGACTATATGGGCGCGGTTATATGGCAAAAGGAAACCACCATGAACACCACAGGCGGCGGCTCGGTCATGGGCAGCTTTCCATATCCGAGAAACGGAATACTGAAAATCGATTATGAATTCATACTCATATTCAAGAAACTCGGAAATCCGCCCGATGTGGGAGCGGATGCAAAAAAGATGTCCGCGATGACAAAAGAAGAATGGAACACGTACTTTTCGTCGCACTGGTCGTTTTGCGGCGCCCGCCAGGACAAGCATATGGCGGTTTTTCCCGAGGAGCTGCCCTCACGGATCATAAAAATGTTCTCATTCGTCGGGGAAACCGTGCTGGATCCCTTTTTGGGCAGCGGCACCACTTCCTTGGCGGCAAAGAATCTATGCCGCAATTCGATAGGTTATGAAATAAATCCCGATTATATCGAAATTTGCAAGGAGAAAATCGGATTTCGGCAAATGGAGCTGTCGAACCCATCTTATGCTTTCGAAAAAGACACGCAAACATATGACCAAAACGAATCGATAAAATCGCTTCCGTACATTTTCGTTGACCCGCACAAAATGGACAAAAAAATCGACCCGAAAAAATTGCGGTACGGCTCTAAAATAGACGATGCCGGAAATTCGCAGAGAGAAGATTACTATACGGTCAAGCATATA
>Ga0082212_10007899_pt1 | contig 13986 bp, 9 predicted proteins | sample TergutNt197P3_FD_71548 | JGI IMG/M metagenome (GOLD analysis project Ga0082212, IMG submission 71548) | Neocapritermes taracua P3 segment gut microbial communities from Petit-Saut dam, French Guiana - Nt197 P3 | ecosystem: Host-associated > Arthropoda: Insects > Digestive system > Gut ... | reverse complement strand
GTAGAGAGTAGAGAGTAGAGAGTAGAGAGTAGAGAGTAGAGAGTAGAGAGTAGAGAGTAGAGAGTAGAGAGTAGAGAGTAGAGAGTAGAGAGTAGAGAGTAGAGAGTAGAGAGTAGAGAGTAGGGGAGAGAGTAGAGGAGAGAGTAGAGGGAGAGAGCATAGAGAGAGAGAGAGAGGGGCGCTTAACGGCATCTGAAAAGTTGCTTTTTATCGAGTTTAAAAATCATTATATTGTGTCCGAATGATGCGCTGAACGCAGCGGGATGCACCGAAAGCAGGACAATGCACCGAAAGCAGGGCAATTCGCCGAACGCAGAGGGATGAACCGAAAGCAGGGCAATGCGCCGAAACCGGTGCAATACGCCGTGTGCGGAGCATAAAACGGACAAGATTGGAGGAAGCATGAATTTCCACGAGTATGTAAACGCAACAGGAAGAGTACCCGAGTGGCCGTATGAGGTCAACTACGGGAAAGAAAACATTGTGGAGTCGGATGTCCTGGTGATCGGCGGCGGCGTATCCGGCTGCAGGGCGGCTATCGCGGCGCGTCAGCGCGGAGCGAGCGTTGTCCTGATGGACCGCGGGTTCTCGAAGCGCAGTGGGTCGGGGGGCGCGGGAGTCGACCACTGGCACGGCGCCGTAAGAAACCCCTGCTCTAAAGTGACGCCGAAGATGTATTCGGAAGCCGCCATGGACACCTCAGACGGGTACACATACGGCCTTGCGCGTTATATCGTCGGCATGGAAGGCTGGGACACGCTGCTTGAAGCAGAGCAATTAGGCGTGCAAATCAGGGACGAGGACGACGAGTTCAAGGGCAGCATCTTCCGCGATGAAGAAACGAAGCTGCTTTTCGCGTACGACCTTGAAAACAAGCATTGCCTGCGCGTGTACGGCTACAACATTAAGCCGTGCGTTGACAAGGAAGCGCGCCGCCTCGGGACGCAGGTATACGATCGCACATGCGTAACATCGCTGCTGACAGAGGGCGGGAAACAGGGCGCGCGCGTGGTCGGCGCGACAGGCGTGAATGACAGGACCGGCGAGTTTTTCATCTTCAAGGCTAAAGCCGTCGTTATCACTACAGGCGGAATAGGCAGGGTAGGGGCGTTCGCGCCTGAACTCACGCAGAGCCAGGCGATGGCGGACCTGAACCACTCGGGACTCGGCGCTTCGATCGGGTGGCTCGCGGGCGCAGAACTGATAAGGCTGGAGAATTTCGGCCCTGCGGGGCTCTCAGGCATGGGCTACGCCCCGTACAGCACAGGCAACGACAATAACACTTATCAGGGTGTGAACAACGTAGACAAGGACGGAAAGAAGATCCATTACGCCTACGCTGACGGCAGGGTTATATTAGAGGAAGAGGACATATTCAAACCTGTCGAAGAAGGTTCCTTTATCATCGGGCACGGCATCGGCCTGGATAACGGATATAAGCAGAAGTACAGGATAACGCATACGGAACCCGAATTATGGGATAAGGTCATGGCGGGCGAACTTCAGCAGCCGTTCTACACTGATATGACGTCGCTGAGCGAAACGTCGCGCCGGCTCATCTTCGGGCTCATGCTGGCGCATGAGGGCAAGTGCCGCGTGCCGATATATAAAAACCTGACAGACTGGGGCTTCGATCCCGCGCAGGATATGCTGCAGTACCCCATCGCGGTATACCAGTTCCCGATGCTTCTCGGCGGTTCATGGCCCGGCGCGCAGAGTACGCCTCCGAACTGGCGCGGAGGAGGCGGAGGGTACCTTGTCGACTGGAGGCTCATGACGTCGCTGCCCGGCCTGTTCGCCGCTGGCGACGGCCCGCTGCCCGGTTCAGGCTGTCATGGCGAAGCGCATACAACAGGCCGCTACGCAGGAAGGCAGGCGGCGGTGTACGCGCTGAAGAACGAGGCGATAGAGCCGGACGCGGGGCAGATCGCAAAAGAGAAGTCGAAAGTGTTCGCTCCCGTAAACAACCCCGGCGGGGATATAGGCTGGAAGGAGTTCAACTACGCAGTGGCGCGTATCATGCAGGATTATTGCGGCGAATACAAGACCCTGTATACGCTGGATATGGGCATACGCAGGATGCGCGACCTCATTGAGACGGAAGGCGAGCGTATGTACGCCAGCAACCCGCATGAGCTTGCACGCGTGGTTGAGAGCCTGTCTGCTGCGGAAATAGGCATTGCCTATATGGAAGTCGCAAAAGCCAGAACTGCAAATGTTCCGAGGCTGGGCTTCAAACGTAACGATCTGACAGAGGATGAGCCCGAGGGCAACTGGAACCCCGTCCATCTTGAGGACGGAAAGGTTGTATCTCGCTTCCTTTCGGTGTATTATTACCTGCAGGAGCCGTACGCGCCGACGCTTGAAGAAAACTATCAGCGCTACGCTGAGCTATAAAGTTTGAATGACAAGTCATTCAAACCGGTTTTTGGCCCTCTCCGACATAAAAACCGTCGGAGTCCGGCTTCGCCGGACCGGACCAAACTCCCAATAAAGAAAGGGGATTAATTGATATGAACGCTTATTCAATGCCGGCTCAGTCAGGGCCAAGCAGAATACTCTCTTTTAACGCTGAAAAGTGCGTCGGTTGCAACTCCTGTGTGAACGTTTGCCCGAACGACGTAATGATACCGAACCCCGAAAAGGGGAAAGAGCCTATTGTTATCTTCGCGGAGGAGTGCTGGTTCTGCGGAGGCTGCGTCGAGGAATGCCCGCACGACGCGCTGACGCTCGTTGCGCCCGCAAAGCAGAGGCTATCCACAGTATGGGTGCGCAAGGAAACAGGCAAGGAGTACCGCATCGGCATGAAAGACCCGCTGCCGCCGAACACGACCCCGCCCTCGGGCAACAAGTAAAGCTAACGGCTGCAGGCTGAGAAGGCGAGAATTGACGTTTTCGATTTGTGCGCTTTACAAGTCTGTTAGCAAAATATAAGAAGAATCAAACACCCGCCGTTAGCTTAGCTATAGCCAACGGCGGGCGTCTTCATCATGCACATAATAAGTACTACATATAACCACGCCCTTTCATAATTCTTCTTGCTTAATAATTGTTTTTGCCATATAATAAATGCAGTGAGAGGAGTAAATGCTGTGCGTGTTTATCTTGATAATTGCTGTTTTAACCGTCCGTTTGACGAACAGGTTTCCGCAGTCATCCGTTTGGAAACTGACGCGAAGCTCCATTTGATTTTATAAGGAGGTACGCCGATGCAAAGGAGTAATGCCGTGATAAAGAACGAGGGAATGCGCGTTCTTGCGGAACGCCTTGGGCCTGTTGACGCTGAACGGTTTATTGTACTTTTACGCCGGGAACCTTTCGACTATACGCAGTGGCGTCAGGATTTGTACAAGGATATGTCGCTTGATGAGTTTCTAAAAAAAGCGGACGAGTATCGCAATGCGGCGGAGGCGTGAGCCTCCGCTATTTGTTATATGCCGAGAACACTCGTGACTTCAATGGGGAGCTCCCCATTTAAGTCATTCGATAGCTGTCCATATGCTGGAATGCGGAGAGTCGCTTATTGTCATAAAAGCATTTCTGGGACACGCCTCAATAAAAACCACCACGGTCTACTGTGACGTTACCCCAGAATTGGCTAACAAATATCTGAGAGAAAGAGGGAAAGCGATACCAACGATTAATATTCAAGAGCAGGACAAAACTAAAGTTCCCGGAAGTTGAGAAAAGAGTAATTACTGAAGTAACAAAGCGTACCTCAATCGGCAAGGTCATTCTAATTGATAGAAATAAAAAGTTATTGAAATCCAGATATAGACGTGATACAGTAATTGCGTAGGGAGACCGGGCGGTTCGGATGAATAGCCAAAGGAGTACCCTGCAAACGAAAACAATACATCCGATGGCTTATGCCGCCGGATGTTTGTTTTGCAGGAACGACATCGGTTTGATTGCTGTTGATAGTGGTATTTGATAACGCTGCGGAAACCCGCGTCAGACCTACTGATATGTGTCGTACACCGCTGCGAGCAGTTTCGCTGCGGTATCTTCGTCTATCTTCACCGGGCAGATAAACGAGAGGTGGCTCTCGAGGACGTCTGGGACAAAACTCATGACGGTTTCGCGGGCGTAACCCATTTCTTTGAGCGACGGGATGCCGATCCTGCGCATAATGGCGCGGATACCGTCAGCCACAAGGGCGCCAAGCTCTTCGCCTGTCTCAGAACCAGTCACAGAGAGGCCCATCGCTTTCGCTATGACAAGAATCTTCTCCGGGACGACAGGCGCTATGAGAGCCATTGTCTCAGGGAGCGCAAGGGCGCAGCCCAACCCGTGCGGTGTGTGGAAATGGACGGAGAAAGCGTCGGCAACCGCGTGCGCTGCGTGCGTGATTGGATTATTGAAGGCAAGCCCCGCCCAGTTGGCTGCGAGCGCCATCTCGGTGCGGGCTTCGATATTTCCCGGTTCTTCACAGCATATGGGCAGGTACTTTGCTACTTTTTCAATTGCAGCCACTGCGAACAGGTCGGAGTGCCGGTTGCAGTTAATGCTCGTCATCGCCTCCGCTGCGTGAGCGAACGCGTCCATGCCTGTGTTTGCGGTGATGGACTTTGGAAGGGAAACCATGAGTTCCGGATCGACGATCGCAAGCGACGTGTTGACGAAAACGCCCCATTTAACATGCTTATCCGGAAGCGAGATTATCGCGACAGTCGTGTTTTCACTGCCTGTTCCAGCTGTGGTAGGAACAAGTATCACCGGCGTAGTCGTGTTTGCAAAACCCGGAACCTGAGTAACATAGTTGCGGAAAGGACCCGGATTTGTCATGAGTATCGCCGCGGCTTTTGCTGTGTCAAGGCTGCTCCCCCCGCCTATGCCAACGAGGCAGTCAACGCCTTCGCGCAGCGCGGCTTCGCCGGCTTCGTCCACCGTGCTGTCGGGCGGGTCGGCCAGAACTCCGCTGAATATGGCGTACTCGACGCCCGCTGATTCAAGTATGCTTGTCGCTTTCGAGATGATGCCTGCGTCCACGATGCCTTTTTCGCATACGATGAGGACTTTTTTGCAGCCCATCTCCTTTACTTTTTCACCGAGGATAGAAATCGATCCGCAGCCGAAAATGATAGGCGCCGGTACAGAGAATTCGGGAAACATGGTATAACCTCCTAAAATATAGTTGAGAGAGGATGTTTATGTACGCGTAGTTTTACCGGGAAGCGCGCAGAGAGAGGAGAAGCGCGCAGAGAGAGGAGAAGCGCGCAGAGAGCGCAGAACACACAGAGATGAAAGAAAACCGCTACTACACCGGATAATTCTTCGTAAAGCAGGCGTCGCAAAATGAGCATTTTGAGTCCGGGGTTATCTTTGACAGGCTCTCGAGGCTCAGAAAATTCAGTGTGTCCGCACCTATCGCCTCGCGCATCTCTTCAGTCGAGTACTTACACGCGAACAGCTCCGACTTCGAAGGGATGTCTGTGCCGAAGTAGCAAGGGCTTATGTATTTCGGCGAAGCGATAAGGACATGTACTTCGCTCGCTCCCGCTTCACGAACGCGCCCAATTATTTGAACTGTATTTGTACCGCGCACTATGGAGTCGTCGATCACGATTACCCGCTTGCCGCTGACAGTAGCGCGCAGCGGGTTCAGCTTGATCTTCACAGCTTCCTCGCGCGAAGACTGCACCGGTTGAATGAAGGTGCGGCCTATGTAGCGGTTCTTTACAAACCCGTCGTTATAGGGGATACTAGTTTCAAGAGAATATCCCTTTGCGGCGATCAAGCCGGAGTCAGGTATACCGATGACTACGTCGCCGCTTATCTTGTGTTCGCGGGCGAGATATCTCCCGGCGAGGATGCGCGAATCATATACGCTCTGCCCGTCGATGATGCTGTCGGGCCGGGCGAAATATATGTGCTCAAAAATACACAGCGAAGCTTCACCCGTGCAATTGTCACGGTTGCTGAGCATTTCCCCCTTTTCGATCCAAACGATTTCACCGGGTTCGACGTCGCGGACGAACGAAGCGCCGATGCTGTCGAGTGCGCATGATTCAGAGGCGAAAATATATGCGCCGCCCTTGACGCCTATGCAAAGCGGGCGGAAACCCCACGGATCCCGCACGGCGATCAGCTTCGTCAAAGTCATTATCACGAGCGAGTAGGCGCCTTTCAGAATATGCATCGCCTGGCTGATGGCAGTCACTATGCTTTTTGTTTTGCCGCGGGCCTGAGCGATCGCGTACGCGATTACTTCGCAGTCTGATGAAGTGTGAAAGACAGCGCCGTTATGCTTATAGTATTCCCGCTTTAACTCGTCGCCGTTTACAAGGCTGCCGTTATGCGCGATAGCCAGCGAACCCTTTTTATATGTCAGCGTAAGAGGCTGAGCTGCGCCCTGCCCGGAGCCGTCCACGCCGTAGCGGACGTGCCCGATCGACATCGTGCCGTCGAGTTCATCCAGAATCGCCTCGGAAAATACGTCGCCCGCGAGACCCGGCCCCTTGTGGTACGAGAGCTTGCCGTTATTTATGGCGGCGATTCCGCAATCCTCCTGACCGCGGTGCTGGAGCGCGAACAAACCATAGTAAACGCTCCTTGCGCAGTTGCCGTCTGCGTCATATATGCCGAATACTCCGCATTCTTCATGCAGTTCGCTCAAGATTAGTCCTCCTTCAGGAGTTTGCTCAGTTCCACCATGAATGTATTTATATCGCGGAATTGGCGGTAGACGGATGCAAAGCGCACATATGCAACCTCGTCAAGATCCTTCAGCCTCTTCATGACCAACTCGCCGATGTCGGACGACCGAACTTCGCGCTCAAGCGAGTTTTGCAGTTCTGTCTCTATCTCATCCACTACGGTTTGCAAGTCAGCCAGGGGTACAGGGCGCTTCTCACATGCTTTGACAAGGCCGTTGAGCAGCTTTTGCTTGTCGAATGTCTGCCTGCCGCCGCCTTTTTTCACAACGATCAGCGGGATGTACTCAACAATTTCATAGGTTGTAAAGCGTTTCTGACATGATAGGCATTCGCGCCTTCTTCTTATTGTCGAGCCTTCCTCCGCCGGACGCGAGTCGACGACTTTGCTTTCGGAAAAACTGCAGTACGGACACTTCATATCATCAATCCCTTCATCGTTTTCATCAAACCCGGGACAGTTTCAGCGCGGAAACTATATCATATCTTGCGGTATATGTATACACCCCTCTGAACTGTAACCAGAACAGTCATCCGCCAGTTGGACTGCTTCCGAAACAGATACACTCACTTTACCAGCTCACGGTACTCACTGCGCGTGTACAGGACATTCAGTACATCCAGAAGCGCGTTGGCGGACATTCTTGAGGGCAGGCCGAGACGGCTTAGGAGATCGCGCCGCCGGGACGCGCTGTCCGGGCGGCCGGAGAGACCTGCCTCAAACATGTCGGTCTTAGTGATAGGCTCTGACGGCTGAGTTTGCGCAGCCTCGTCTTCGAAAGTCGCTCCCGCGGCTTCAAGGGCCATTATTATCACATCGGGGCTCATGCCCTCGACGCCTATCTTTCCCTCGCGCGAAGGCGAGGCTTTACGCCTTTCGCGGCCTTTGACGTCCGGTATATACGCGTGCTTTACATTATCGCTGTCCAGCATGCCGCGCAGCCTTCCGCGGATAAAAAACCCGGCGCTGTCGCTGTCTGTAAGGATTATTATCCCGCGTTTTCCGGCAAGCCTTCGAAGCAGCGCGAGTTTCTCCTTATCGGAAAAGACGCCGAAGCCGGAAGTTTCTATTACAGCGCAGTCAACAGCTTGAGAGACCGCGCTTTTGTCATAGCGCCCCTCGACGACGATGACTTCCCGAACACGCCTCATTTTCTAAGTAATGCCAGTTTGGCGACAAGCTCGATAAGGCACGCCTCAGCGTCCGAACCGCTGTTTAGCAGATATGCGCTTTCGGAGCAAGCCTGCACTGCGCTGCGGCACTGGAGCAGGCTCATTTTTCGCGCAGTTCCGAGCAGCGGCGCCGCCTGAAAATCGTGCCTGATACCGCAGACGTCCAGAAATTCTGCCCTGTCCAGCCCTCTTTCAGCCCATACGCGCGCGGCGAGCAGCTGGCGCATTTTCAATGATATACTGTACAGGATCTTATGAGGTACTTCGCGCATTCTGAGAAGTTCGTCGAGAATTCGCATTGCAGCCGCCGCGTTGCCTGCGACCAGAGCGTCGGTCATTTTGTACGCGACAGCGTCAAGCACGGGTGTTGTAACGGCGTCGATGTCCGCGCGCGTAACTGTTTCTCCCGCTGAGTACGCTGCAACTTTCTCTATCTCGCCGAGCAGCGTGGACATATCGCCGCCCGTAATGAACGCAATATATTCCGCGTCCCGGCTGCTGATATGCTTCCCCGCGTCTCTGAAGTGGTCCGATATCCACTTCCTGAGCTTCTGTATCTCCTGAACTGCGAACTCAACGACCTCAGCCTTGCCCAGCAAATCTGCGTTTATCCTGCGCCTGCGGTCCGGCTTGAAAGCCAGAGTGTCGTATATAAAAATCACGCAAACGTAGTCCGGTAGGTTATTAAATAACTCCAGTAATTCACTCTTATCCGAGCCTGCGGCTGTTTTACTTTTTCCGCCGCTTTTTTTTGCTCCTGCTGCAATATCAGCCGCGCCTCTGCTATCTCCGTATCCAATGCTCAGGGCTTCGGCGCTCGCTGTGCCGCTGTACTCTCCGGCCCCTGCGCCTTCGGGTTCGCCGTCCGCGCTATTGCCCTCAGTGCTGCCTTCACCGCGGCTTTCTCCGTCGCCTTCGGCGCTATACTCGTTTTCGTCTTCGCCGCTGCCCCTGCCTTTAGCAAAAATCTCATAATCGTAAATCTCGACAAGCGTCCTTTCCGCAAACACCGGCAGAGTGTTTACCGCGTCGTCAAGCTCCGCGATCGAGAGAGCGCCGCCTTCATAGCGCCTGTAGTTGAACCCGTCAGTCCCGCCGGGGCATAGCTGCTTCCGGACAGCCTCGAGACTGCGTTCCAGCAGATATCTTTCTTCACCGTGGAATATGTAAAGGTTCCCGAACGAGTTGTCTTTATTGGCGATAGCTTCTTTGAGCCTTTCGTAGCCGGCTGCTTCTTTTTGCTTACCCGCCATGTTTCTTGTTACCTCCAACAGAGATATTTCCGGCCTGATCCGTTCGCATTACAACAGCTCCATAGCTGCAGAGCCGCTCAAGCGTATCGTTTGACGGGTGACCGTAGCTGTTTCTGCCGACTGATATCGCCGCGATCGCGGGTCTGGCCGCGCTCAGCAACTCTTCTGACGTCGAGAACCTTGAACCGTGATGACCGACAATGAGCAGGTCAATGTTTGGTATTACCGCATACCGCAGCAGGCTGCGTTCTCCCGACGCCGTCATGTCGCCTGTTATCAGCGCGCTCAAGCTGCCGAGGCACAAAACAGAAAGCCCGCGTTCATTATCGTCGCCGTAACCGATAGGCGGGTACAGATACAGTTCTTCATCGCCAAGAGAGACACAGTATGTCTCTGTGACATATATTATATCAGCGCCGCGCTTTCTTGCAAGCTCTATTATATCTTCCGCGACGTACGAATCTTCCGGATCGGGGATAACAAGCGCGGATACGTTCACCCTGCTCAGCAGATACTCGACCCCGTTTACGTGGTCTGCGTGAAAATGAGTAAGGATAAGAAGCTCGATTGAGGTAATGCCCTCGCCGGACAGAAACTCGTGCGCCAGAGCGCCTGCGTTCTCTCCGCTGCTTGACCCGCAGTCGATCATTGCGGTATGCCCGCCTGAAGTGAGGACAACGCTTTGCCCCTGGCCTATGTTCAGAACGGTGATCGCCGCGCCGTCCGCGGAAGGCAGACGCGGAGAGAGGAGCAATACCGCGCACAGGGATATCAAAGCAAGACATACGGCATACAGATACTGGCGGGCCTTTGACTTCAGCAGCGGCAGCAAGACAAACATGATATAAACGTAGACCAGCCAAAGCAGTACGGGCGACTGCGAGGTGTAGATCGATGAGTACGGAACGCCGGCAAGAACGCGCGCGACTCCGGTTATATAACGGACGATGACGGAAACGATCAGCGCCGCCGCCGAACCAAGAGGCATGAAGATCATCCCGAGTACGCATGAGACAATGCCGAGAGGGAAGGCTATAGATACAGCCCATAATGTGAGGAGGTTCGTCAGCGGCGCTATGAGTGATATCTGACCGAAATGAACTGCTGTCAGAGGGATCGTGAAGACAAGCGCGCCGACTGTCGTGGCAACGCTTGATGTGATAAACCGGACAGCGGACTTGGCTGCTTTGCTGCCGAGCAGGAAATTCTCCTGCAACCTGCCGGTGACTGACGCGTCTATCCTGCCGGTAAACAGCATTATCCCAAGCGTCGCGGCAAACGACAACTGCAGTCCCGCTGAAGTGCATGAGTATGGATTCGCAATCAACAGGATCATCAGAGCTGCGGACAAAGACGTTAGTCCATCGCTTTCGCGTTTAAAAACCGGAGCCATAACGATCATTACCTGCATTACCACAGCGCGTGTCACGGAAGGCGTAAATCCCGTCATCGCGGCGAAGAGCAGCAGTATAGGTATACCGAGCAGACTGAAAAGACGCTTGTTCTTTATCAGCATGGCGAGCAGCCCCATTAGAAACGAGACATGCATGCCTGAAATTGCGACGACATGCGAGACGCCTGACGCGGATAAAGCCGCCGTAAGACCTGCGTCGCCGCTCAGTTCGTCGCGCCTGCCGATGAGCAGAGCTTTTACAAAAGGCGACGAGTCCGCGGGGTAGATACTGTCTATAATATCGTTGACGCCCTGAGCCAGCCTTTGCGGAAAGTAGCGCACTGTGCCTGTTGAACCGATGGTTTGGATATCGCCTGTCAGGTAAGCGGCGAGAAAATTGCCCCGCGAACTGAGGGCGTCGACGCGGTCGCTGCCGTCCGCGCCGTCGGTTCGCCTGAAACTCGCGGTGAATACTATGACGTCTCCGGGCTTTGGCTGCTGCTCTTGATAATAGTAGAGCCTGGCTCCGATAGCCGGGCCTCGTTCTGCGCGTATCTTTACGTCGATACGGAAACCGCGCGTCGTCGCCGATGGGTAATCGGATACGACCGCGGTCACTTCCATTTTTTTATCGTGCATGTTCTGCGCGGGTGATACGAACACCGCCGCGTATACCCAGTTCCAAAGAAACCCTGATGCGAGGGCGAGAACTGCTATGAGGACGCGCAGCCGCGTATTTCCGCTGAAGAAAAACGCGCATAGCGACAAGAGCGCGGTTATGGCGCAGAACATCAGCAGCAGATCATATGACGGGAGCAATCTCGAAATGACTGTCGCCGCCGAAAACGCTAGTGCAGCGGTCGCTAACTTGCGCATATTGCCGCGGACTTCGCTGAGCATAGACCTGCATTGTCTCGCGAGGCCAAGCTCGCTCCGTCGCCCTCCTACCCCTGTATCGTTAATGGATTTCCGGTCTCTGAACGTCCGATGGACTGCGGGGCAGAGCCCCACGTTTAGATTACCTTGAATAAGCGCGGAACACAACGACATACGAGTCATCAAATCAGCATTGAAACCGGTAGAAAAACCTCCATTCACAGCCCCTCGCCACGTGAGCGCTCCGGCTTGCGAACGTTTGCTGCAGGCGCATAAACGCACACGTAATATAACCCGTAATCTACATAAAGGTGAACTTTATCAACAATCCAAAATCATAAAATTATATAACAAAAATCATTCGTTTATATAATATAAAAAATGAGTATACGAAGTATATAATGTATTCCGAGCGTAAAAGAGTCGTTTTACGAGATTAAGAGATACACTTAAAAGAATAATAAGGAGGTATTTAAGTGTCAGAAACAAAAGCAGTCCCAGGCACCCGCCCGGAGCCGAAAGGCGTTGACAAGACCGTCGTTAAGGCGATCAACCTGAGCGGCGGCATCTTCGGCGCGTGCCCCGCCCACGTAGACGTCAAGGACGGGAGGGTCGTCCGCATCAGGCCGCTCCACTACGATTCGAAGTACGACTACGAAAGCTTCAATCCGTGGGAGATGGAGCGCAACGGCATGAAACTCCGGCCACTGAGTAAATCTGTCCCGCCCCCATGGGGCCTTGCCTACAAGAAGAGGACATACTCACCGAACCGCGTACCTTACCCCATGAAGCGCGTCGACTGGGATCCCAACGGCGAACGCAACACCCAGAACCGCGGTTCGAGCAAGTTCGTCCGTATATCCTGGGACGAAGCTACCGACCTCATCGCATCGGAAATCAGACGCATTGAAAAAGAGTACGGATCGACGCTCCCCATCCTCGTTCAGGGCGACGGCCACTCTGAAAGCAAGCTCATCCACGCCCCGCACGGCTGTTCGACGCTGCTCCTCGACAAGATGGGCGGTTTCACCCAGCAGGTCAGGAACCCTGACAGCTGGGAAGGCTGGTATTGGGGCGCGAAGCATGTCTGGGGCAAAGGCTTCATCGGCAACATGGCGCCGGCTGAGAACCTTGTCAACGATATGACTGAGAACACCGAACTGCTCGTAGTCCAGGGCGGCGACCTCGAAACGACACCCTGGGGCTTCCGCGGACAGTTCGCCAGCCGCCTGATGTTCTTCTGGCAGAAGGCCGGCATGGAGCAGGTATACATCTGCCCGGACCTCAACTATTCAGCTGCCATCCACGCAAACAAGTGGATCCCCGTCCTCCCGAACACCGACGCGGCCCTTCAGCTTGCAATCATCTACACATGGGTCACCGAAGGCACGTACGACAAAGAATACGTCGCCACTCACGCTGTAGGAATGGACAAGATCGAAGCATACGTACTCGGCAAGGTCGACGGCGTCGTGAAGACTCCGAAATGGGCGGAAGAGAAGTGCGGCGTCCCGTCGTACACGATCAAAGCCCTCGCAAGGCGCTGGGCAAGCAAAGCCACTACAGTAGGCCACTACTTCGGCGGCGGCTACATCAGAGGGCCGTACGCGACAGAGCCCGCGCGTCTCGAAGTCATCCTCCTGGGCATGCAGGGCCTCGGCAAGCCCGGCCAGCACCACGCGCAGATCGCCTATATGGGCATGCCGAAGAACATCACCTGGGATCAGCTCAACTACGATATCGCGAACGCCGATACGTCGAAGGGCTTCCAGGAGTATTCAGGCACATTTGAGACGATCAAAGCCAAGGACGAAGAGCTCTACAAGAGGATATTCTACCCGCACCGCGGCACTCCGCAGGCGTGGGGCAAACAGCTTATCCCGAAGACGCTCATAGAAGAAGCCATCAAGAAGGGCACGGATCAGTATCTTGAGTTCTGGGGAACCGGCGGCCACGAAGAAGAGCCCATCGACCAGGTCATCAAGTACACATATCCCGCCAAGAAGGGAGACCTTCGCTTTGTATTCGGTTCGACGATCGGGACAAAGGTCAACCTCAAGAACGACGATACAGACATTCCTCTCACATATGAAAAGATCGATTATGACGGCGTGCCGATCCGCATGGTTTGGACCGACACCCCCTGCCGTCAGACCTGCTGGGGCGATGGTTTCGACATCGGCATGACGATCCGCAGCCCGCAGATCGAGTTCGTGCTCGCGCAGCATCCGTGGCTTGAGAACGACTGTATCTACGCCGACATCGTGCTGCCGTCGAACACCACGCTCGAAGTCGACGACATCATGCCGTGCGTCCGCGACGGCGAACACTTCCAGAGCATGCTCAACATGAGAAAGGCCGTCGAGCCCATCGGCGACTCAAAGAGCGACTTCGAAGCTGTCGTTGAGATCGCGAAGAAACTTGGCATGGAAGAGAAAGTCACGATCGGCCGTACGGTTGACCAGTACATCGAAGGCGTCTATAAAGGGATGAACTTCGACATGATCACCCCGTGGGAAGAGTTCCAGGAGAAGGATTACATGGTCATCCCGGTGTCCAAGAACTGGAAAACGCTTCCTGCCGGACTCTATGAGTTCTATATGGATCCCGAGAAGAATCCGCTGCCGACGCCGAC
>Ga0082212_10007898_pt1 | contig 13986 bp, 6 predicted proteins | sample TergutNt197P3_FD_71548 | JGI IMG/M metagenome (GOLD analysis project Ga0082212, IMG submission 71548) | Neocapritermes taracua P3 segment gut microbial communities from Petit-Saut dam, French Guiana - Nt197 P3 | ecosystem: Host-associated > Arthropoda: Insects > Digestive system > Gut ... | reverse complement strand
GAAGGCCTTGAGGAGGGAGCGGAGGTCTTTGAGCTCCCGCGCCGCACGGCATTAAGGCTGATACGAACGGCAAAGGAACTCGGGACAGACTGCGATGTTTCCGTCGAACGATATGTCCCCGGAAAAAGGACCCCGGAAATGGAATTCGCGGAACGTCATCTTTTTGAATACTCTCCCGCGCGCTTTGAGAATGAAAACACCGGAGTCAGGTTATACACTGCTTTAAATATCGTTTCGGAATGTGAATTGGCCGCGGCGAACGTTTTGCGATTGGTCAGCGAAAATAATTGCCGTTTCGGTGATATAGCGATAGCTGCGCGGGGATTCGGAGAATATGCCGCCGTACTGGAGAGTATATTTGAGTATTACGGCGTGCCTCTTTATACGGCAAAAAGAAGCGATATACTGAAAAAACCGGTTCCGGCGCTGATCGGATCGGCTTATGAGATCATCTTCGGCGGATGGGATACCGACGATGTGCTGCAATATATCAAAACCGGATTGACGGGACTCAGCCAAAAACAATCAGACCTGCTCGCCCGATATGCGGCGGCGCGTTTGCTGCGCGGAGGCTCGTGGACGAAAGAGGATGATCTGCGTTTGCATCCCGACGGTTACGGAGAGGAATTTGACGAGGATGCGGAAAACCGGCTGAAAGAAATAAACGAATGCAGGCGCGTCATAAAAGCGCCGCTCATAAGACTGCAGGAGGCAAGCTCAAAAGCTTCGACCGCGCGGGAACAGGCCGAAGCTCTTTGCCGTTTTTTCGCGGATATCTCTCTGCCCGAAAGGCTTGCCGAGAGAGCTTCGGGACTAAAAGCGTCCGGCAGCAGGGAGATCGCCGACGAGTATGCGCAGCTCTGGGATATAACAAAAAACGCGCTTGAGCAGTTTGCCGCTGTTTTAAATGACGCGCCTTTGACAAGAGAGGAATTTTCGAAGCTTTTTCTCATTTTGCTTTCCTGCTATGACGTGGGGACCATACCGGTATCTTTGGACAGGGTGCAAGCCGGAGAGCCTGATCGAATGCGCAAGCGTAATATCAAGCATTTACTCGTTTTGGGAGCTTCGGATGACCGGATGCCTTTGATCGCCGAGAAGACGGGAATACTCTCGCCCGAGGAAAAAGAAGAAATAGCCCGGCTCGGCTCGGAAATCGGAGATCGGCCCTCGGATGAGATATGCCGCGAATTCGGGCTTATCTATAATTGTTTGACGCTGCCGTCGGAGTCTCTTACGGTTTCATACAGTCAATGCGGCGCCGAAGGCGCTTTGACGCGCCCCTCGTTTGTTTTCGGCAGGCTGAAGCTCCTTTTCGGCGAAGAGGAGCGCGCTTTTGATCCGGCCGACGTCAGGACCCGGGCAAAAGGGCCGGCGCTCGAGCTTGCGGCCGCGGCTGTTGCCGGCGAGCCTGCGCTGAGCGGACAAGCGGCGTTGGAGTATTTCAAAAATAAAGTAGGATTTGAAGAAAACCTCAAGCTCATTTCATTGGCGTCGGAAATGTCGCGGGGCCGGATTTCCGAAAGCGCGGCAAACGCGCTGTACGGCAAAAAACCGAGCCTGTCCGCCGGCCGCGCGGAAACATTGGCCTCATGCAAATTCAAATACTTTCTTCAATACGGCCTTAAGGCGAAACCTGAAAGAGAGGTGGTTTTCGATAAGCGGGAAACGGGAAACTTCATGCACTATGTTTTGGAACATACGGCGTCGGAGATCGCGGAAACGGGAGGCTTTCGAAACGCCGATAAAGAAAAAGTAACGGCGCTGACCGATAAATACGTGTCGCTTTACATACATGAAAAACTTGAGGATTTCCGTGAGAAGTCCGGTCGGTTCGAGTATCTTTTCCGCAGGCTGACAGGGGCGGTGCGCCGTGTGGTCGCGGATATGGCGGAAGAATTGAAAGAATCGGATTTTATGCCGCTTGATTTTGAGCTTGACTTTTCTGCCGGAGGGAAACTGCCGCCTGTTTCATTCGACGGGGAGGATGCTCCGCGCCTCACGGGGAAAGTTGACAGAGTGGACGGCTGGCTGCATGACGACAAGCTGTACATCAGGGTCGTCGATTATAAGACCGGGAAAAAATCCTTTGACTTATCCGACGTCCGATACGGGCTCAACATGCAGATGCTCTTGTATTTGTTTTCGATAGAAAAGACCGGCAGCCGGCGCTACGGACGGGAAATCGTTCCCGCCGGAGTGCTTTATGTGCCGGCGCGCGACGCGTTCATACAAACGGCGGGGCGAAACGCAAAGGAGGATGATCTCGAAAAAAAACGCGCGAGAGACCTTAAACGCTCCGGCCTGATACTCAGCGAGCCTGAAGTCATTGCCGCAATGGAGACATCCGGCGAACCTCGGTTCATACCGGTGAGTTTTAATAAATCCGGAGAAGCTGTGGGGGACTCGCTTGTCACATACGAGCGATTGGGGATGCTCGGGCGGCATACGGAAGCCATACTCCGAAAGCTCTCGGAAGAGCTGAAAAGCGGCAGCATCGACGCGGACCCGTACTTTAAGGACCGAAACGAATCAGCCTGCTTGTACTGCGATTATTCCGGCGCCTGCAGATTCGATGAATCTAAGGATAAGCCGAGGTTTTTGGCTAAACAAAGACCCGATGAAGTCTGGGAATACATTGAGGAGAGCTGCAAATGAAAAACAAAGAGCTCACCGCTGATCAAAGAGCGGCTGTGTATCTGCGGGATCGGCCTGTTCTCGTGTCCGCCGCTGCAGGAAGCGGAAAGACCCGTGTTATCGTTGAGCGGCTTATGTCTTATATAACAGACCCCGAGAATCCGCGCGACGTGTCCGATTTTCTCATCATCACCTATACAAAAGCGGCGGCGGCCGAGCTGCGCGGCAGGATACTCGAGGAGTTGGGAAGGCGAACAGCCGAGAATTCGGACGATAAACGGCTGAAACTCCAAATGTCTCTGTGCCGCAAGGCTCATATCGGCACCATACACAGTTTTTGCTCATCGATTATAAGGGCAAACACGCATTTGACCGGTCTGGCGCCGGATTTTACAGTGCCGGACGAGGATAAAATGTCGGAGATCAAAGCCAAGACGCTTGAAAAACTGCTGGATTCCGCATATGAAAAAATAGAAGATGACGAGGGATTTCGAAGCTTGGTCGATTCCGTGGGCGCCGGCCGGGATGATTCCCGCTTGACCGGCTTGTTGCTGAACCTTCATTCCCGCATGCAAAGCAGCGAAAAACCGGGCGAATGGGCAAAGAGCAAAGCGGAAGCCATGCGCAAGCAAAAGGGCCTGAGAGCGGAAGATACGGAATGGGGCAAGGAGATAACGGATTGGGCGGCCGAAGCGGTTTCATTCCGGGCGGATCAGTTCGAAAAAGCGCTGTCGAGGCTTGCGGGGGGCAAAATCATAAGAGAAGCCTATTTCGAAAGCCTCAAGACGACGACGGATGATCTGTTTGCGCTGCGCAAAGCGATAAAGGACGGAAGTGATGTTTTCGGAAAGGATACGGAACTTCGTTTCCCGAGGCTTAAGCCTTTAAGAGGCGAATATGACGAAGAGCTTGCGGGATATATAAAGGAAATGCGCGACGCGTGTAAAAAAGATATCGGCAAAATAAATGAAATACTGAGTCAGAGCTCGAAAGAAGTCGCTGAGGATTTGGCGCGCGTTATGCCGGCTATGGACGCTTTGTTTAAGCTGTGCGTTGAGTTCGATAAACTGTATGCCGCGGAAAAACACAGCCGGGGCAAACTTGATTTTTCCGATCTCGAGCATATCGCTCTCGGACTGCTCACCGATGCGGATACCGGAGAGAGGACCGCTCTTGCGGTCGATATCGGGAAGCGGTTCACGGAGATCATGATAGATGAATATCAGGACATCAACCGGGTGCAGGAAATGATCGTTAACGCTTTATCCCGGGGCGGCCGGAATATCTTCATGGTGGGAGACGTGAAGCAGTCCGTATATCGCTTTCGCCTCGCAGACCCGGGGATTTTCACGGAAAAGTATTTGAGTTACGCCGACCGTGACGAGCGCCGCGAAACCGCTCCGGGCGAAAGACCTCCGACACGCATAATGCTCCGGGAGAATTTTCGCTCAAAAAAGACGATTTTGGATGCGGTCAACCATGTTTTCTCAAATATCATGTCGTTCAAATTGGGGGAGATCGACTATGACGATAAAGCCGCGCTCCGATGCGGAGCCGCGCAGGAGGGCGATGACGGGCCTCCGGTCACTCTGTATGCGCTGGAGATACCGAATGCCCGGGAGGAGCCGAATGAGGGCAAAGCCGATATCGAAGCCGCTTTTACGGCCGAGAGGATAAAGCATCTTGTGACTTCGGGAGCTCTCGTGCGGGATAAGGAAGACACAAGACCTGTCGGATACGGCGATATAGTCATCCTGCTGCATTCGCCGGGGCCGGCGGCCGGGCTGTACCGAAAAGCGCTTGAGGAGGCGGGAATACCTGTCGTGAGCGACCGGGGGAGGGGATTTTTCGGTTCGGACGAAGTCTTATCGGTCCTGTCGCTTCTGACTGTTCTCGATAACCCTTACGCAGACATACCTTTGATCTCGGCGCTGCGCTCGCCCATGTTCGGTTTCACGGCGCAGGAGCTTGCGGAAATAAGACTCTGCGGACCGGACGGCAGCTTTTTTGACGCGCTTGCCGCCGCCGCGAAGAACAATGAAAAAGCGGCGGCTTTCACGGAACTGTACAAAAAACTTCGCGCTTTGGCGCCGGACCTCACTGCGGAGCGGCTGCTGTGGCTCATATATAATGAAACGGGGATATTTGCTCTTTGTTCCGCGACGGGCGCCGGAGAAATGAAAAGGGAAAACCTTATGCTTCTTTTTGAGTTCGCCCGGGATTTTGAAGAAGCCGGCTACAGGGGCCTGTTCAGATTTATACGGTATATGAGGCGTCTCGAGAAAAACGGCAGAGAGCCCGGCATGGCCCGGGTCTCGCAAAACGCCGTTCGCATCATGAGCATACATAAATCAAAAGGCTTGGAATTCCCCGTTGTGTTTTTGTGCGATACTTCGCGGCGCTTCAATAACAAAGACCGGACCGAAAGCGTTTTGGTGCATTCCCGTTTGGGAGCGGGGCCGAAAGTCTCGGACCCTGAAAAAGGGACGGAATACCCGACGCTCGCGAGGCACGCGGTGGCGAGGCGTCTTAAACTCGAAGCCCTTTCCGAGGAGATGAGGCTTTTATATGTCGCTGTGACGAGGGCGAAAGACAGGCTGTACATTACATGCTCCGTGAGGGATGTTGACGGAATGCTGAAAAAACTCGGCGCCGGCCTTACATTCCCGCCGGCGCCGCAGGCGCTTGAAAACTGCTCGTCGCATTCGGAATGGCTGCTGATGACAGCCCTGCCGCAGGCCGAAGGCCCCCTGTGTCTTTCGGTAATAAAAGACGCTGCCGAAGTTATAAACAGGCCCGCAAAAGATTTTCGGGAAATCTCATCGGAAACACCGGATGAGAAGATCACGGAAGAAATACGCAGACGCTTGGATTTTGAATATCCGCACGCGGCCGCCGTGATGCTGCCCTCGAAACTCACGGCGACAGGACTTACGGACCGGGGCAGTGAAAACCCGGCGGAAGACGTGAGTTTTCCGCAGGCTGACGACGCTTATGATTATGATTTTGAAATCCCGGATTTATCCGAAAACCGGCTGGTTTTGTCCGGCAGGCGGCGCGGCAGCGCCGTCCATACCGTTTTGCAGCATATCGATTTTGAAAAAATATCGAGCCCGGCCGATATTCGCTCCGAAACGGAAAGACTTGAAATGTCGGGCTTCCTGAGCAGCCGGGAAGCGAAATCGGTGGACGCGGAAATGATCTTCAACTTTTTTGCTTCGGAAACCGGCAGATCGATCATTGCGGCGGATTCTGTTTTGCGTGAGTTTCGGTTTTCAATTTTATGCAGCGCCCGGGAATTTTTCGACCGGGGCGGGGAGGAGCAGATACTGCTGCAAGGCGTAGTTGACTGCTGCGCTGAAAAAGACGGCGAACTCACGATAATCGATTACAAAACGGATAATACCGACGATCTCGACAAAAAAATCGAACTCTACACGCCGCAGCTGCGTGTCTATGCCGGAGCAATGGAACGTATCATGCAAAAACCGGTAAAACGCGCCGTATTGTATTTTCTGAGGCGGAATATCGGCGTTTCGGTGTGAGCTTACGCGAGCCGCTGTTTGTTTTTGGAATCGGGTATCTTCAGTACCAAGAGCGACGCTCCGAAAAGCATTATTACAGATAGAGCCAGCACCGCGTAATATGAGCCGGTGATGTCATACAAAAGCCCGGGAGCCCATGAGCCGACAGCTCCGCCTATTTGGTGGCTGACGAAGACGATCCCCAATAAGGTGCCTGTCGAATACCCGTCGAGCAGTTCGACCGCCAATGAATTTGTCGGCGCGATGGACGCCATTTCAACGGCGCCGTACGCCACGGCGAAAACCCAAAGGAGCACCGGGCTTTGCATGGTGATCAGAAATATGAAAGTAACTGCTCGAAACGCGTATATTACCGACAGTTGTTTTGTGCGGTCAAAATGATCGGACATATGCCCCGTGACTATGGTTCCGACGATATTGGCGATCGCGATCAGACTGAAGGCCATCGCCACGCCCGTCACGGGGAAATTTTTGTGCTGAGCTATGGGGATAAGGTGAGTTTGTATCAGTCCCACGTCTGTGAACCCGCATACGAAATAGGCCGCGGACAGCCGCCTGAAAGCCTTCGTTTTGAATACGCTCAATATCGGCAGATCTTTTTCGGGTTTCGGTTTACCGGCGGCGCCTGACCGGCCGGCTGTTTCGGATTCTTTATATCCGTAAGGTTTCATGCCTTTTTCTTCCGGCTTTGAGCGCAGAAGAAACATGTACAGGGGACCTACGACGGCCACTATGATTATACCCAGAGCGGCCATTGAGGTCCTCCAGCCCAACCGCTCTATGATGAACAGATTTGCGGGGACCAATATAAACGATCCCACGGCCATGCCCGAGGTGGCAAGTCCCAAAGCGAAACCTCTTTTTTCAACGAACCAGTTGGTGAGTATCGAAGCGGATACGGAATTGCAGCAGCCGGAAATGCCGCATGAAAACCCGATGCCGTAAGTAAAGAAAACCTGCCACATTTGAGTTGCGCGGGAAGTCAGAAAAAGGCTTGTTCCCACGAGAATAACGCTGACGGAGGGAACGATGCTTTTCCCGAGCCGGTCGTTCAGCTTGCCCGCTAACGGCTGACCTATGGCAAAGACAACAAAGCTCAGCATGGATACCGAGGTTATGAGCGTCCTGCCGACGGAAAAGTCCTGTTCCCACGGCGATATATATGCTCCGAAGGAAGAGCGCATCCCGAAAGTCGCGAGCAGCCCCGTAAAGAGTACGACCAATATGATCCAAGCGTACGGCGTTGCCGTATATTCGCGGGATAGTTTTTGCATCACCATGCCTCCCTGTCTCAAGAATTTACAATAAAAAGTATAACATAAGCGGCGAGCGATTCAAAGCCGGTTTTTACATATATGCTTTTCGGCTGAAAAAACAGTTATCCCGGGTATTATATAAAAAAACAGTTGCGCGGACGTGCGCGGCGTGTTAATATATTATTTGCGTTTTGTAACCGTTTCGCCCGGGAGCGAAGCAATCAAGACGACTGACGAGAGGTGAGGCAAATGAAAGAAGGAATACATCCGAATTATATGCGAACGACGATCAGATGCGCTTGCGGCGCTGTTATTGAGACCGGTTCAACCAAAAAAGACATATCGGTCGAGATCTGTTCAAAATGCCACCCGTTTTATACCGGCAAGCAGAAATTGGTCGATTCCGGAGGACGTGTCGACAGATTTAATAAAAAGTTCGGCATAAAGTCTTCTTGACGCCTGTTCCGGCTATACGGGGACAGGCAAAACCCCGCGCCGTTTTGCGCGGGGTTTTGCCTTAGGCTCCGCGGCGTTTGCTTTTAAATGATTTTGCGCAGTATGCCTTATGAAGAGTAAGTATTAAAGGACTGAACCGCTGTAATCAATAATGAGAAGACCGAGGAAAGAGCGGTGCTTGCCGGATTGTGCGCGGCAAGTATGCCGCCGGAAGAGCGCTCGACCCCGGAGAGTATGGACGAGCTCGCGTCGCTCGTCGAAACCTTCGGAGGCAAAGCGTCGGCTTTGGTTCTTGTCAACAGCAAAGCGCCGGAGGCCCGCAGCTTCATCGGCAGCGGCAAAATAAAAGAGATCAAAGAATTGACGGAAACCGAACAATGCCGGATGGTGGTTTTCGACAATGAGTTGTCGCCTTCTCAAATGCGGGTCTTAACAGAAGAGTTGGGCGTGAAGGTATTGGACCGCAGCGGGCTGATTCTCGATATTTTCGCGCAGAGGGCAAAAACGAAAGAGGGCAGACTGCAGGTCGAATTGGCCCGATACAGGTATCTTTTGCCGCGGCTGGTCGGCATGTGGACGCACCTTGCGGGGCAGACCGCTTCGGGGGCGGCTTCGCCCGTCGGAACAAGAGGGCCGGGTGAAACACAGCTTGAAGCGGACAAACGGCACATAAGACGCAAGATCCGAAAGCTTGAAAAGGAGCTTGAGGAAGTTAGGAGAATACGAAAAGTCCAAAGAAAGATGCGGGAAAAAAACTCCGTGCCCGTAGCGGCTCTCGTAGGCTATACCAACGCCGGGAAATCCACTCTTTTGAACCGGCTGACCGGAGCCGGCGTCACTGCGAACGACCGCCTTTTTGATACTCTTGACACGACCACAAGAAAAATAAGAGTGAGCGGTATACACGAATTACTCATATCCGATACGGTGGGCTTCATCAGAAAACTGCCCGCGCACCTGACAGAATCATTTAAAGCGACCTTGGAGGAGCTTTGTTTCGCGGACGTGCTGCTGCATGTCGTCGATATCTCGAACCCGGATAAAGATGAGCATATTTCCGTTACAAGGGAACTTATTTTCCGCTTGGGCGCCGGAGAGACGCCGTGCATAACGGTTTTTAACAAATGCGACCTCTATTCGGGCGAGCTGCCGCCGCGCGGCGCGGATACTGTCTGCATATCCGCCGGGACGGGAGAGGGCGTGGACGAGCTTGTTATGAAGATCGCCGAAATCTTGGCCGACCGAAAATCCGGTTGAGAGAAATGACGCCCTGCGTTGACATAACACCAAAGATAAGGTATCCTGAAAAACGATGCGCTTAACAGGCCCGCCTTTTTGACGAGGATCGATTTCAAATGGAAAAAATGTTGGGTATATATGTTCATATACCGTTTTGTTCGGATAAGTGCGGTTATTGCGATTTTTGTTCAAAGCCGGCGTCCGGCGCCGTAATGTCGAAATATCATCACGCGCTTTTAAAGCATATAACCGGAAGCAGCGCGCAGTTGTCGGCCTATTATACGGACAGCTTGTATTTCGGGGGCGGAACGCCGAGTTATTACGGAGCAAGACGAATATGCGAACTGTTTAACGCGCTGAAGCGATCGGGACGTATTCTCAAAAGCTCCGAAGTGACGGTTGAAATGAATCCCGAAAGCACAAAAAGACGGGAATTGGAGCTGCTCAGAAAAGAGGGAGTCAACAGGCTTTCTATCGGCGTGCAGTCGGCAAATGACGGTATACTCAAGCTTTTGGGCCGCAGACACAGCTATAAGCAGGCGGAACAGGCTTTTAAACTCGCGCGCAGCGAAGGGTTCACGAATATCAGCATTGACTTGATGTACGGATTGCCGAGCCAAACAAAAAACGACTGGGCCGACACATTGGCCAAAGCGCTTGTTCTCAAACCGGACCACATCTCCTGTTACGGCCTTGCCATTCATGAAAACACGCCGATGTTTTCGTATGTGGATTCGCCGTTTTTGGCCTCGGAGGACGAGCAGGCGGATATGTATCTGTACACGGTGGAGACGCTTGAGCATTACGGGTACGGACAGTATGAAATATCCAATTTCTGCCTTGAAGGCTTTGAATCGAGGCATAACCGGAAATATTGGAATCTCGAAGACTACATGGGTTTCGGCTGCGCCGCTCACTCATGCGTCGATAATATCAGATACGGATATGTCTCGGACGTGAGCAGATACATTTCGGGAATACTTGAGGACGGAAAGGTCATCTCGGAATATGAGAACACAAGCAACCTTGACAGAGCCGGAGAATATATAATTCTCGGCATGAGGACGGCGAGGGGAATATCCGGGAAGGAATACCACGATTTTTACCGCAGCGAATTCGATATCATCGAGCTTCAGCTCAAACTGTTTGAAAAACACGGCTGGGCGATCTTAAAAGACGACGGCAGATGGAGGTTCACCTCATCGGGCTTTCTTTTGTCGAACACGCTGATCGGCGCGCTTCTGGAAGCGCAGGCGGAACGCAAGCTTTCGACAAACCCGTGGGTGCGGGACGTCTTTGACGATATGAAAGATAAATATGTTTTTCCGGCGCGAAACAAAATGTATACAACTTAGCGATATGCTGCTTTTGACGGGGAATCGGAAAGGCGGGGGACACGATAGGACAATCGCAGAGCAAAGTCGGCGAGAGAGTTAAAGTCAAGCATGCCGGCGTGACAAATAAAAAAAATAACGCGGATTCTGCCGCGAAAAAGACGAAAAAACAAAGCGGCGCGGCAGACGGCTACGGCAAAACCGATAAGAAATCCGCTTCCAAGATCGACGACGCCACGCTCAGGATCGCTCTCGGTTATGAAAAACCGCCGAAGGCCGGTCCGGAGGCAAAGAGCAAAAAACCGGCTGACTCTGCGGTCAAGCCGAAGCCGGGGGGCAAAAAACAAAACTCCGGCAAAGCCGGGCCGGTGAAGCAGCGGGAAGCTGATGAAGGAAGCCCGGAAAAAGCGGGGGCAACGGCCGGGATCATAACGGCGATTTGCGCCGGGGTCATGATGTGCGTGGTGCTTTTGGGCGGCTGGCTGTTCGTCGGCCGGCTCGACACCGTATATCCGAACATCAGTATGGACGGGATAGATATCGGAGGACTCTCGGCGATCGACGCGACCATGGTGCTTGAGAATTCCGGCTTCAGGGCCCGGGGAGATCTTGCCGTTACGGTCGAACTCCCTACAAACAAAACGCTCAGCATAAGCGCGAGGGAAGCGGGAGTCGCGGTCACGGCGACGCAGGCGGCGCTCGCGGCTTACAGATTCGGGCGCGACGGCAACGTGCTTTCGAATACGCTGAAATACCTTGAGTGCGCCTTCAGGGGAGCGGAGCTCACCGTTGAATCGGAGTTTACCATAGATGAAAAATATGTGCGCGGGAAAACAAACGATATAGTAAACGAGATAAATCTCGATATCATGGGTTCCGAGATAACGGTCCTGGAAACATATATCTCGGTCATTAAGGGCACGAAATCCCTGAAGATCAACGCAGCCGAAATATATGAGATGATCGCGGGGGCTTTCAAAGCGGGCAGATACGAGACTATGGAGTATTTGCCGGCGTCTTCGGGCGATGAAGATGAAATAGATATCGTGGATTTGTATAACAGTGTTTTCAGAAAACCTGTAAACGCCGAATACGTCAAAGAAACCGATTCGGTCACCATGTCTTTTACCGGCATAAGTTTCAGCATACCGCAGGCGCAAACCGTTTGGGACGCCGCCAAAAACGGGGAAGAGATACATATACCTCTCATTATAACCGAACCGGAAATATCAACGGAATATCTCGACGGGATATTGTTCCGGGATCTGTTGGGAGGCACCACCACCGCTTTGACGACCGGTTATTACCGGAATGTAAATGTAACGCTCGCGGCCGAGAGCGTAAACGGATGCATCCTTTTGCCGGGCGAGGAATTCTCATATAACGAGACCGTGGGCAGACGCACCCGCGAAAAAGGATATCAGCTGGCCGGAGCTTACCTGAACGGCAAGGAAGTGCTTGAGATCGGCGGCGGGATATGTCAGGTGTCGTCGACGATGTATAACAGCGCCCTCCTTTCGAATCTCAGAATAATCGACAGGACCTGCCACTATTTCGGCGTGGCTTATCTGTCGAGAGGGCTTGACGCGACGGTCAGCTGGCCGTCTCCGGATTTCAAATTTAAAAACGACAGAGATTTCCCGATAAAAATAAACGCCTATACGGATCTGAACGCCTATACCGTTACGGTCGAGATCTACGGCACGGACACTGACGGCAGCTACGTCGTTATGGAGACTGTCCCTTTGAGCACGGCTTCAACATACGGGGCGACAAGCTACAGATGCGTATACGCCGGGGACGGGACCCTGCTTCGCAGGACGCGCGAAGACGTGAGCTATTATCATTATCACGTCGAGGACGACGATGAGGATGATGCGGACGGTGAGGAGGGGACCGGCGGCGCGGCGGAAGAGACGCCGCAGTCCGACGGAAACCCGGCTTTGCCGGAGGAGAACTTTGAAAATGATCCCGCCGTGCCCGGCGCGCTGTTTGAGCCGCCGGAAGACGGCGGCGAGCCCGGCGAGTAACGCGGCGAAAGGACAGGTCATGGAAAACAAAACGTTTTACATCACGACTCCGATCTACTATCCTTCGGATAAACTTCATATAGGACACAGCTATTGTTCGGTAGCGACGGATTCGATAGCCCGTTACAAGCGCATGCGAGGCTGTGACGTGATGTTTCTCACCGGGACCGATGAACACGGTCTTAAGATAGAGGAAAAGGCAAAGGCCGCGGGCATGAGCCCCAAGCAGTTCGTGGACGATATCGTCGAGGGGCCGGGCGGTATCATCGATCTGTGGAAGCTGATGAATATTTCTTACGACAGGTTCATCCGCACGACGGACGATTATCATATCCGGTCGATCAAAAATATATTTTTGAAACTCCGGGACAACGGCGATATCTACAAGGGCTCGTATAAAGGGATGTACTGCACCCCTTGCGAGAGCTTCTGGACGAGCGCGCAGCTGAAGGACGGAAAATGCCCGGACTGCGGGCGGGAGGTCAAATACGCCGAGGAGGAAGCTTATTTTTTCCGGCTCTCAAAATATGAAAAACAGTTAACGGAGCTGTTTGAAAAAGACCCCGGCTTCCTCGAGCCGGTTTCGCGCAAAAACGAAATGGTGAATAATTTCTTAAAACCGGGGCTGGAAGACCTCTGCGTTTCGAGGACCGGCTTCACCTGGGGCGTCCCTGTGGATTTCGACCCCGGCCATGTCGTTTACGTCTGGGTGGACGCGCTTTCGAACTATATCACGGCTCTCGGTTACGGCAATGAAAAATATAATGACTATGAAAAATACTGGCCGGCGGACGCGCATATCGTGGGCAAGGAAATCGTGCGTTTTCATTCCATCATCTGGCCGGCGATATTGATGAGCCTCGGAGAAAAGCTTCCGAAAAAGATTTTCGGGCACGGCTGGCTTTTGCTCGGCGGCGGCAAGATGAGCAAATCCAAAGGAAACGTGGCGGACCCCGTCATACTTGCGGGACGCTACGGCACGGACGCTTTGCGCTATTTCCTCATGCGCGAGTTCCCCTTCGGCTCGGACGGCAATTTTTCAAACGAGGCGCTTATAGCGCGCATAAACTCGGACTTGGCAAACGATCTCGGAAACCTTGTCAGCCGCACGGCGATGATGGTCATAAAATATTTCGACGGCGCTTTGCCGGATGAGCGCGGCTTTACTTCTGCCGACGACGCTCTGCGGACCGCCGCTCTTGCGCTTCGGGGCGCCTATGAACAGAGCATGGAAGCCTACGCGCCTCAAAACGCGCTTATTGAGATTTTTAAAGTGATCTCCCGCGCGAACAAATATATAGACGAAACGGAGCCTTGGGCGCTCGCCAAAGACCCGGCAAATAAAACCCGCTTGGCCGGCGTCTTGTATAATCTGCTTGAGACCGTGCGTATTTGCGCCTGTCTTTTAAGACCCTTCATGCCGGACACATCCGAGGAGATTTTGGACAGGATCGGCGTTTCCTTAGAGGACGGGACTTGGGACAGCGCC
>Ga0082212_10007897_pt1 | contig 13987 bp, 10 predicted proteins | sample TergutNt197P3_FD_71548 | JGI IMG/M metagenome (GOLD analysis project Ga0082212, IMG submission 71548) | Neocapritermes taracua P3 segment gut microbial communities from Petit-Saut dam, French Guiana - Nt197 P3 | ecosystem: Host-associated > Arthropoda: Insects > Digestive system > Gut ... | reverse complement strand
AGCGCACCACCTTGTCCACCAGGTCGGCCCCGTTATTGGCCTTGTCTTTGGTCGCCTCGGACTGGTCCGCGGCCTGGCCGGCGCTTCGCGCCACTTCCAGCACGGTGGCGTTCATTTCCGTCATGGCCGTAACCGTGCTTTCCACACGGGCACGTTCCTCTTCCGCCCCGCGCGAAACCTCTTCCACCTGGGCCGAAAGCTCCTCGGAGGCGGCGGCCACCCGGCTGGAAATGGAGGCTGCCTGGTTGGCCACATTGACGATGGCCCGCTGGGTCTGCTTGATGGCGGTAAGATCCGTGATCAACTGGAGCACGGCGGCTAATTTGCCCTCATGATTCAGCATGGGAATGGCCGTATAGCTGACGTCCATATCCCTGCCCTGCGGATGGGCCCGGGTTTCGCCGGAAGCCGGCCGCAGGGTGTCCGCGGCTGTTTTCAGGGCGTCGGAAGAGGATCCGTAATCTTCGCGATCCATGAGCTGTTTGCAGGTCTTGCCCTTGTAGTCCTTGCCGGCGACATCACGGCCGACGGCGTTCACATAGGTGGCCTTGAGCCCCTTGTCCAGCACCACCACAGGGGAGGGGATATTTTCCAGGGCCAGGAGGAAGCGGTCCAGAATGTCATTTGTCCCCATGACCAGCGTGGAGAAGCCGCCATGGTATGCGGCGGAATCTGCCTTGGCGTCCAGTTCGCCGTTCTCGATGCGTGTTTCCAAGGTCTGGTAATCACCCAGAATGGCTTGCAGGGTGGCGGGAATGCGCCGCACGGCCGCCAGCATCTGCCCGATTTCCCCTCGTTCGCGGCTGGCAACCTCGGCCTTGAAATCGCCCTCGGCGATGGCCCCGGCAAAACGGCTCATGGCGCTCAAAATCCGGACCAGACCGATGATGATGAAGAGGGCCAGCAGGAAGCCGATGATCAGCCCGGCGGCAGTGACGGCAATCATGGATTCCTGGGCCGACTGGTTGGTTTGCACGGTGCGCGGGCCTTGCGCGTTCATTTGGCCGTTGACGTCACTGCTGACTGTCTGGATCTTTGCCTTAAGCTGATTGTTCATCTCCAGGAGGAGCGCATTCTGCTTCCCCGCATCGGCGACGGACTCCGCCATGGTGACGACGGTTGCTGCCATGACGTCGTGGGCCTTCTGGGCTTTGGCGAAGAGCGCGCGTTCCTCGTCGGATTTCAGCAGCGCGCGGAGCTCATCTATATTCTTGGTCACAAGCTTCAGGGTTGCCTGCGCCTTTTCCGCATTGTCCTGCGTCCTGCTGTAAGCGAAACGGCTGGAAGCGGAACGGGCGAGGGAAAAATTGGTCAGGGCATCGCCGGCTTTTCGGCTGGCCTCGCTATTGCCCGTGGTGATAAATCCATTGAGCAATTCCTGTATCGCCTCGCCGAAGGCCTGGGCAGCCGGCTGCTGAACCTTTTCGTATTCCGCGATCGTGCCCAGAAGGTCCTTCTCCAACGAGCTGATCGCCCGTATCTGGCCCGCAGCGCGTTGTTCCACCTCGTTCAGGGTATCCATGGTCGCCTCGCGCTTGGCGAAGGCTTTGGCTTTGTTGGCGAATTCCTGGTTGGCTTTGAGAGAGCTGCGGGCCTCTTCCATCAGTTTGGGATCCAGCCCGATGCGGAAAAGTCGCACAGCGGCCACGGAGGCATGCTGATTGGCAAGGATATCGGAGTAGCTCACGTTGAGCCTGGCGAGACGCCGGTATTCCGTAAAGGCGTCCGTCGCTTTGGAAAGGCTGGAGTAGCCGATAGCGGCGACAAGGCCCATCAGCAGGATCATGACCACGAAGCCCGAGATAATCTTCCATTTAGTGCTCATGGGGAACAACCTCAAAATTGTATCTATAAAGTGAAATTGTTGTCCGTGAGCTTATATTGGAAATATGATTTCCGCAAGGGTCTCCTGTCGCGTGGGCCGCGTGACGCGCCGCTAGCGGCGGCCGAAAATGCCGCCAAGCACGCCGCGCAGAATGCTTCTCCCTATTTCCCTGCCAATGGTCATCGTCAGGGTGCGGGCCACCTGCTTGGAGACGTTGCCCACAATGGATCCCACCACATCGGGATTCTCTCTGGCTTCCCGCCGTGCCTGGCGTTCCGCCTCTTTCTGGTGGAGCGCGTCTTCCTTGGCCCGTTTGGCGTCTTCCTTCGCCTGCGACGCGGCTTTCGCTTCTTCCTGCTGTCGCTGAAAATGCGCTTCCAGCCTTTCGAAGGCGGATTCGCGGTCAATGACCGTATCATAACGTCCGGCAAGCCGGGACGAAAGCAACGCCGCGCGGAGCTGTTCTTCCGTAATGGCGCCTACCTGGCTCTCCGGCGGCAGGATGCACGCCTTTTCCACCATGCCCGGCTTGCCCTTTGGGTCCAAAAAGGACACCAGGGCTTCTCCCGTGGCAAGATTCGTGATCGCCTCCTCCGTCCTGAAGGCCGGGTTTGCCCGAAAACCTTGCGCCGCAGCGCGCACGGCCTTTTGGTCCTGCGGCGTAAACGCGCGCAGGGCATGTTGGACCTTGTTGCCGAGCTGGCTAAGCACTTCGCCCGGCACGTCCGACGGGTTCTGGGTGATAAAGTACACGCCCACCCCCTTGGAACGGATAAGGCGCACCACCTGCGCCATCTTTTCCCGCAGCGCGGCAGGCATGCCGGTAAACAGCAGGTGCGCTTCATCAAACATCAGGACGAGGCGGGGCTTTTCCATATCCCCCACTTCGGGCAGTTGCTCGAACAGCGAGGAAAGCAGCCACAGCAGCACGGCCGAATACAGGTGTGGTTTGCTCATCAGGTTGTCGGCCTGCAAAATATGGATCATCCCGCGTCCTCGCAGATCATACATCAGCAGATCTTCAAGGCGTAAGGCAGGCTCCCCGAAAAACAGGTTCCCGCCTTCTTCTTCCAGCCGCAACAGGCCGCGCTGTATCGCTCCGATGCTGGCGGGCGCTATATTCCCGTAAGTGTGCCGGAATTCGCCGCCCTTTTCCCCCACATAGGCCACCATACTGCGCAGGTCCTTAAAATCCAGCAACAGCAAGCCGTTATCGTCAGCGATACGAAAAACAAGATGCAGCACGCCGCTTTGCACCTCATTCAAGTCAAGCAGGCGGCTGAAGACAAGCGGCCCCATGGAGTTGACCGTACAGCGCAGCGGATGCCCCCGCTTGCCGAGGACATCCCAAAAGCACACGGGATATGCCTGGTTGGCATAGCCTTTGTCGCGCAGGCGCAGTTCGTCTATGCGCGCCGCAATACTGCCGCCCGGCTGCCCCGGCTGGCTCAGGCCCGCCAGATCGCCCTTCGCATCCGTTATAAAAACAGGAGTGCCAAGCGCGCTGAAATTTTCCACCATGGTCTGCAGGGTAATCGTCTTGCCTGTGCCGGTCGCCCCTGCCACCAGGCCGTGCCTGTTGCCCAGGGCCGCTGCAAGGCAGATGTCTTTTCCGTTCGCGGAAGCAATGCACATATCCTTTTGGCTGGTCAGCATGGCATTCTCCTGTCGGTTCGCTGTTGTGCCATGCAAGCCTATCAGGGCGTATCCCGCCGGTCCAGATCCAAAATATGCTTGTCAACACGCCCGCTATGCGATAGCGATGCGGCTACCGGAGGTGGAAACGATGCAGGGAGCATGGACGGAAGGCTATGTTGACTGGACGGCATACGCCCATGGCTATTACAGGGAAATGTGCCCGGCGCATATCCGCTTTTGCCTGGCAGCCAACAGGATACACCCGCCGCCTGAAGAAAATTTTTCCTATTGCGAACTCGGCATGGGACAAGGCATCTCTGCCAACCTTCACGCGGCTGCGAATGACGGAGCTTTCACCGGCATGGATTTCAACCCGGACCATGCGGCCTATGCCGCCAACCTGGCGCGGCGCGCGCAATCCGGGCTGCGAGTATCGGACGACAGCTTCGAGAGCTTTTTGAACCTGCCCCACCCCGGATACGACTTTATTTGCCTGCATGGCGGCTGGTCCTGGATTTCCGAGGCAAACAGGCTGAGGGTCATCGAGTTCACCAAACGCCATCTGAATGCCGGCGGGGTGTTGTACCTTTCCTATAACTGCCAGCCGGGATGGACCTCCACCGCCCCCTTGCGCGCCCTCTTCAAACTGTTCGACGACGCTTACGGCAACGGGCAAAGCAAGGAAAACCGGGTACGGCAGGCCGTCACGCTCACGGGGAAAGTGCTTGAGGCAAACCCGCTCTTCTGCAACAGCTCCGACTGGATCAAGGAGCGTTTTGCCCTCTTGCGCGAGGAAAACCCCGCCTACCTTGCCCACGAATTTTTCAACGCCGACTGGCGCCTTGAGTATTTTCGAGATGTGGCAAGGATGCTGGCCGGCGCGAAGCTGCGCTTCGGCGCATCAGCCGTGGCCCAGAACAATATCCCGCACTTCGGCTTGACCGAGGAGGCAAAAAACTTCCTGCGGCCGATCGAGGATCCTGTCGTCTACCAGCAGCTTTGGGACTTTTTCTGCTTCGGCGCATCAGCCGTGGCCCAGAACAATATCCCGCACTTCGGCTTGACCGAGGAGGCAAAAAACTTCCTGCGGCCGATCGAGGATCCTGTCGTCTACCAGCAGCTTTGGGACTTTTTCTGCAACACCCAGTTTCGGACCGATTATTTCATCAAGGGCGGCATAGGGCTTTCCGAAGAGGAGCAACGGCAGCTTCTGCTCGGTCAGCGCTTCGTGTTGGCAACAGCCCCTGCTGATGTGGAATACATCATGCATTGCGGCATGGGCGCCTTCCAACTGGATGAAGAGGCGCATGGGGCGGTCGTGCGGGCTCTGGCCGATGACGCATACACCCCGAAGACGCTGGCCCGCCTTGAGGACGCCTTGCAGGGCACGCTGCAATTCCCCCAGATCCTGCACATTCTCATTCGCCTGGTGGGCAAGGGCTACGTGTATCCCTGCCAGAAGACGGAGACGGCGGAAAAAGTCCGCACGCGGTGCGCGTCAATGAATAGAGAGGTGCTGCACCAGTCAGCCGTCTCCGACAGGCTGCGCTGCCTGGCTTCGCCGGAAACAGGCGGCGGCGTGGCGCTTTCCCGTGAGGACAGACTGCTGCTTGCCCGCAACGCGCCAGAATCCGCTGCGCCTGCATCACAAGCTTTGGAGACAGGCGGGCAAGCATCCCTCCCTGACGCGGCCTTCACCGCGAAAACCCTGCCCGTGCTGCGCGCTCTCGGCATAGCGACGACACGCGCGTAAGGCATGCAGCAGGCCAGGGGCAAGGCGACTTTCTTCTTGTCGCCCGCCGCAAAAACAGCTACATGAGTTCGGGCGGTGTCCCCGCCACAACACACTAGGGAGTTTCCATGCACCTCAGTCATCTTTTGCCAGGTTTGCTGCTTGCAGTGCTGTTTTTGGGCGGCTGTCTCAGCCCCGCCGACACCTCTGCGCCCGCCGTCGCGGTCGTGGATTCCGCCCGTGTATTCAAGGAAAGCGCGCCGGGAAAGGCAGGAATCAAACACCTGGAAAGCCTGCATGAATCCATGCAGGCGGAATTGAACGCCCTGCAACAGGAATTGCAGGCCAAGCCCAACGACGAAACGCTGCAGCAGAAGCTTCAGGAAAAGTACATGGTGTACCAGCAGCGGATCAGCGCCGAGCAGCAACAGGTCATCAACACCTTGAACGAGGCCATTCAGAAAGCGCTTGACGCCTGCCGCGTCCAACTGAAACTGGCGCTTATCGTGGGCACGGATGTGGTGCTTTCCTTTGGCCCGGCGGCGGACATTACCGGCGCGGTGATTAGCGAAGTGAACAAGGCCAAGGTGGAATTCAAGCCCATTGAACCGGAAGCGGAAACAATGGCGCCTGTCGCGCAGCCCGCGCCCGCAACGCCCCAGGCGGCCCCCGAAGCAAAAGCGGCGCCGGCGGCTCCAGCGCAAAAAGCGACACCAACGGCTCCCAAGGCGCCGGCCAAAAAATAACGCGTACTTTTTGGGAAACGCTGATTATTAGGGCAAAAAGACCATTAATCAGCGTTTCCCTAGGCTTTGCCGGAACAGCCCATAACCTCACGAATCTTGCGCTGCACCATCAGTTTGACCGCTTCACGGGCGGGCTTCAGGTAGGCGCGCGGATCAAAGTCTTCCGGGTGCTCCGTAAAATGTTTGCGGATGCAGGCGGTCAACGCAAGGCGAATATCCGTATCCACGTTGATCTTGCATATGCCGAGGCCCGCCGCCTTGCGCAGGATGTCTTCGGGCACGCCCTTCGCGCCGCCGACCTTGCCGCCGTACTTGTTGCACATGTCCACAAACTCCTGCGGCACCGAAGACGCGCCGTGCAAGACCAGCGGATAGCCCGGCAAAAGCTTGGAAATCTTTTCCAGTCGCGGAAAGTCAAGCTGCGCGTCGCCCGTGAACTTGTAAGCGCCGTGGCTGGTGCCGATGGCGATAGCCAGGGAGTCGCAGCCCGAGCGCTGCACGAATTCCACGGCCTGATCCGGGTCGGTATACACGGAATGCGTGGAACTGACGTGTTCCTCCACTCCCGCCAGCTTGCCCAGTTCGGCTTCCACCCACACGCCCTTGCCGTGGGCGTATTCCACAACCTTCTTGGTGACCGCGATATTTTCCTCATAAGACAGGTGGGAACCGTCAATCATCACCGAGGTAAAACCGCCGTCAATGCAGGCCTTGCAAAGTTCAAAGTCCGGGCCGTGATCCAGGTGCACCACCACGGGCAAATCGCTTTCCTGCAGGGCGCCCTCCACCAGTTTCATCAGGTAGGGTTGCCCGGCGTACTTGCGGGCGCCTGCGGAAACCTGGAGAATAATCGGGGCTTTTTCCTCGGCCCCGGCCTGCATGATGCCTTGGACAATTTCCATGTTGTTCACATTGAACGCGCCGATGGCGTAGCCTTCCTTATAGGCGCGATCAAACATATTTTTGGGTCCGACCAGAGGCATGGCATTACTCCTTCGTATAAAGTGGGAAAAATGGGACAGGTTGCTTATCCATAACGCATTCAGGGCGGCTTGGGAAGGGGCTCAGTCAATGCCGTCAAAGAGTCCCATATGCTCCCTGTCCGTGAAATCGAAACACAGGGGGGTAAGGGTAATGTAGCCCTGGCTGAGCAAGTCCCTGTCGGATCCGGCATCCACGGTTTCCGGGGGAATTTCGCCTTGCAGCCACCAATAGGGGTTGCCGCGCGGATCCTTGCGCTCATCGTACCAATCTTTCCAGACCGCCCTGGTCTGCGGGCAGACGCGCAGGCCTTTGGTCCGCGCAATGGGCAGATTGGGATAATTCACGTTCACCACGCGGCGCGGCGGCAGGCTCTTCCAATCCAGGCGTCCGACAAGTCCGGCGGCGTGACGGGCCTGATCACGGGCGTCCGTGAGCCTGAAATCCTCCATTGACAGGGCCAGGGCCGGAAAGCCCAGGTGCGCCGCTTCGGTGGCGGCGGCCACGGTGCCGGAGTACAGGATGTCCGGCCCCACGTTGGGGCCGGCGTTGATGCCCGAAACCACCAGGTCAGGGGGGGCCGGCAACAGGCGCGCAAGCGCCAGCTTGACGCAATCCGTGGGGGTGCCGTACACGCCATGGCCGAAAAAGCCGCTCTTGTGGAAGTCCTTCACCCGCAAGGGAACAAACACGGTCAGAGCGTGCCCCACGGCGGACTGCTCCGTCACCGGGGCCACCACATGCACGGTGTGGCCGGCTTCCAGCAGGGCGTCATGAATGGCCGCGAGTCCCGCAGCCTGGATGCCGTCATCGTTGGTCAAGAGAATCCGCATACAGTTCCTTGGATCAGCGTCATGTTTGAGCCGCCGCGCGCCGCATTGACAAAAAGGCGCAAACAGGGCGACACTAAATTTTTCATGCACTCAGCACATACTTTTGGCAGAAATATGCAAAAAAAACAATTCATCAAGGATATCGGCTCCAACGACGATGTGGATGCGATCTTCCTGCTGGGCGCGGCCTCGATCCAGCAGGCACGGAACGGCCCTTTCTGGCGGCTGGAACTCAAGGACGCCTCGGGCGCGCTCGAAGCCAAGATCTGGAGTCCGCAAAGCCAGGAATACGCGGGACTGGCCGCGGGGCAGATCGTTGAGGTGCAAGGACGCGCAAGCCTGTTCCGCGATCAGCCGCAGGTCACCATAGACCGGCTGCGCCCGCTTTCCCCGGAAGAAACGGCTGCTTGCGATCTTGCCCTGTTTCTGTCCGCAAGCGCCAGGCCGGGCAAGGAAATGCTGGAGGAACTGGAAGAGCTCTGCCGCCGGGAACTCACCTTTGCCGCCTGGAAAAAATTCGTGCTGAGCGTGCTGGGGCACGCTGACATCCGCCCCCGCCTGCTGACCGCTCCGGCGGCAAAAAGCGTACATCACGCCTACGTGGGCGGCCTGCTTGAGCACACGCTGTCCGTCGCAGGCCTGGCGCTACGCCTTGCCGATCATTATCCCGAACTGGATCGCCAGATACTGCTTGCCGCTGCGGTGTGCCACGATCTCGGCAAGATATGGGAACTGACCGGCGGGCTCGCCAACGACTATTCCGATGCCGGACGCCTGCTCGGCCACACCATCCTCGGCCTGGAGCGTCTTGAGCCGTTTTTGCAAGAATCCGGCCTGCATCCCGAACTGGCAAGGCATTTCAAGCATCTCCTCCTCAGCCACCACGGCGAACACCAGTACGGTTCTCCCCAGTTGCCCCAGACCGCCGAAGCCTTTGTTCTGCACTATGCCGACAATCTTGACGCCAAGGTGGCCCAATGCAGGCATATATTCAGCACCTTCACCGAAGACGACAGCGGCTGGTCCTCTTACCAGGCCACACTGGGACGCTCCATGCACAATCCGGCCCGCACCCCGAAAAACGCGCCGCCGGAAAGCGGCACACAGCGCAAGGCCGCAAAGGAGGACCAATGTTCCTTACTTTCGAAGGCATAGAGGGTTCCGGGAAATCCACGATCATGGAACGCATGGCGGAACACCTGCACAGGCAGGGCCTGTCCGTGCGGATGACGCGCGAACCCGGCGGCACCGCCTTCGGCAAGGAACTGCGCCGCCTGCTGCTGGACCTCCGCAGCGCGGATTTTTCCGCCCGCGCGGAACTGCTCCTTTTCCTGGCGGATCGTGCCCAGCATGTGCAGGAAGTCATCATGCCCTGCCTGGGAGAGGGGACCGTCCTGCTGTGCGATCGCTACGCCGATTCCACCCTTGCCTATCAAGGCTACGGACGCGGCATGCCCCTGGACCGGATTACGCGCCTCATCGAATTCGCCACGGACGGGCTCTGGCCCGACATGACCCTGCTTTTCGACGTGCCCGTGGAACTCGGTCTCGCCAGGGCCTGGGAACGCAACCGGGAGGAAGGCGCCGAAGTTTCCGAGGGACGTTTTGAGGCCGAACGGCTGGAATTTCACCAGCGCGTGCGCGCGGGCTATCTGGAACTCGCCGCGCAGCATCCCGGACGCTATGCGGTGGTGGACGCCTCCGCGCCCACGGACGCTGTCTTGCGGCAGGCGCTTGGCCTGGTGCTTGAGAGACTGAAGGGCAAAGCATGCAACGCCCGCCTTCGCTGACGGAAAAGACGCGCCACGCGCGGAAGCTCTTGCGTGAAGCCTTGAAGCGGCACGGCCCGGACCGCGTTGCCGTTGCCTTCACCGGCGGCAAGGATTCCACCCTCGCCCTCTTTCTCTGGCGCCGGACGCTGGCGTCTTCCGGCACTGCTCCGCTGGCGCTGAACCTGGACACCGGCGTAAAATTCCCGGAAGTGCTGGATTTTCGCGATCAGCTCGCCCGCACTTGGGGCGTACGGCTGCATATCGCCCGCCCGCAAGGAACGCGCGCGCCCGTGGGCACGGCCGCCTGCTGCAAGGAACGCAAGATAGAGCCCCTGCTCGCCGCGATCAAGGCGCTCGGCATAACGCTGCTTGTCACCGGCCTCCGCGCGGACGAACACCCAAGCCGATCCACGCTGTCCTTCCTGGAACAATGCGCCGGGCACAGCCGCCTGCACCCGCTGCTGGCCTTCAGCGAGATGGACGTATGGGCCGCAATCCAGGAACATGCGCTGCCCTGGGCTGCGCCCTACGAGCGGGGCTACCGATCCCTCGGCTGCGTGCCCTGCACCGACTTGCCCCGCACGGGCGGAGACGAACGATCCGGCCGCGCGCCCCACAAGGAGGCCATCATGGATGACCTGCGCGCGCTGGGCTATTTTTAGACCCTGTGTCTCATTCCGGCGCAGGATAGAGTCCGGCGGCCAGATCTTGCAGCAACTTCACCTGCGCGGCCAGGCAGCTCCCCAGCTCGTAGCGCGCCAGCACGGTTTCGCGGGCGGTAGCGCGCAGAGAAAGAAAATCCCGTGGACTGTCCAGCGCTCTGCCTATCTGGTCCACCAAAGCCTTTTGATCGAAAAAATCCACCAGCAGGCCGTTCGTGCCGTGGACGATGACCTCTTCCACGGGCGGCGTGCGCGAAGCGACAAGCAAGCCCTCGCAGGCCATGGACTCCAACATGGACCAGGAAAGCACGAAAGGATAGGTCAGGTACACATGGGCGGCTGCCACGCGATACATGGCCCGCAGGTCAGCGTAGGGAATCCGTCCGAAAAAATGGATGCGCGAGAGGTCCAGACTTGTTCTCAAGGCCTCAAGATATGCGCGCTTATAGGTGGCGCCGACGGGAGTCGGACTGTAGCTTGCGCTGTCGGCGCCCACGATAAGCGTATGGACATCAGGGTAACGGCGTTGCAGCTCGGGCAGGGAGCGGAGAAAGACATGGAAGCCCCGGTACGGCTCCAGGTTGCGCGCCACATACAGCACCACCGGATCGCCGTAACGGAAGACAAGCGGCTCCCCTCTGGACGCGCCTTCCGCCCGTGCGCCTTCGGCATCACGACTGACGCCGCTGTCCCCCGGCATATCGTTGCCGCTTTGGGCCGACGGCGGCCCGTCGGATGAAACAACGCGGCTTTCTCCAGTGATTTCGATCGGTTGTACTACAAGCCGGGCCTTGTTGTCGGGACGCATATAGTCGGTATTGACGCCGTCGTGGATCACCCGAATCTTGTCACGCAGGCAGGCGGGATAGCGTGAGGCCTGCCACCTGGTCGGGCTGATGCACACGTCGGCCATGGGCAGGGAAATGAGTTGGGTCGCGTTGCGGATGCGCACACTGAAGTTCCAGTCAGGGGATCGGGGAAATTCTGGATCAAAGCCGATATCCGCCTGGCCGGATCGAAAAAAGTATTCGGCAAACATGAGGATGGGGGTGTCGGGAAACACGTCGCGCACGAAAAGTCCCTCTCCCCAGCCGGGATGCACGTATATCACGTCCGGCACAAAACCCTGGTCCCTGAGCTGTAACAGCGCTCTTGCCGCGGCCTGCCCGCGTCGCACGGCTTTTTCTGTGGTTTGCAGGTAGGGGTGCGTGTGTTCGCCGGCCCCCTGAGGCGGGGGATAGCCCAGGGTGAGCATGCCTGAAATCGTACCGCGCTTCTCTATGTTGGCGGCATCCCCGACGCCCACCACTTCATTGCCGGGCAAAGCGCGCAGATGCTGGGCAAGATACAGGTACTGGCCGGGAAAGTTCTGGTGAATCAAAAGAAACTTCATGACGGCAAGGTCCATGAAATTCCGCAGCGCCCCATGACACTATGCCCCCTACCCGGCGGCAAGCTTGCAGCCCAAAAGGGCCTGCCTACGTTGTCCGCCTGATGGGGGGCACAGCCGAGCACGCATCATGGGGATGGGTTTGTGTTCTCTTACTGCCTCAGCTCTTCCTGTTCGCTTCTGTCCCAGGGCGTGTTGGGATCCATGCGGCTCGTATCCAGGGGGTAGATCAGCAGAAGTGACTGGCGCTTGCTGATGGCCAGGGAACCGGGATGGGTATTGATGCCCACCACCAGGGACTGCACGCCGTTGTTCATGATATCGCCGAGATCCAGGTTCACCACCGAACCCTTGATGCGGCGGGTCTTCCACTGCATGCCAAGGCCCACGCCATCCCAGAAGAGCGCCTGAACTTCGCCTTCGGGGAAGAAACGGTAGCGGTCAAAAAACTGCGCCGCCACGGAAATGGGCTTGTTGATCAGCAGCACATATTCGCCGGAACGATTCAGGTCCACGGGAAGCATGCGCATGGGAGCATAATACTTGCTGGGAAGCTCCACGTAATTCCTGGCAAGGCCGGGCATTCCTTTCGCATGTTCGATGCCTGTGGAAGAGCCGGAAAACTGTTCCATGGACTTGTACAGTTCATCGCCCTTGGGGCCGAAGACCTTCAGGCGCTCGTCCTCGCAAAGCACCACCAGCTTGTCGCCTTCACCGCTCTTGCCGCCGGGCAGCCAGGTGAAGTTGAAGGCATTGGCCTCTTTCGGCAGCGTAAGGTTGCCGCCAAGCACATACTGGTTGCCGGATTTTCTCATTTCGCGCACGCCCGGAGCGAAGACCTTCATGGAGTCCCAGGTCTGGCCGACCAGCATGGGGCTGAAGTGCGGCGGCATTTTCACAACGCTCAGGAAGTAGGGAGAGCGGTCGCAAAACTGGCGCAAGCGGCCGCCGGCGAAGGAATAAATATAACTGCCCGGCTGGTTGCCGCCCTGCTGCTCTCTGGTATCCGCCATAAAGGTGCTGACGACCAGCTCCAAAGTCCCGCTACGATCGAGATCAATGGCCCGCAGGGCATAGTTCTGGGCGGACATGCTCACCACGGTTTCCGCCAGGGGCTTCAGGCGTCCCTGGTCCCAGGCGTAGATGTACAGCCTGTGGTTACTGATCACGGCCACTTCCGTCTTGCCCTTGCCGCTGAAATTCCCTATCAGGAAGTCCACCATGGTATAAGGCAGCGTCTGTGTGCGCAGGCGGGAGGCATCGCCGCCTGTGGCGCCCTGGTAGCGGAATTGAGGATTCAGGTAGACCTGCTGCTGGCCGCTCTGGTTGACCACGATATCCGGATTCATCTGGTTCACGACGGGCAGGCCCTGTTGGCCCCCGGCCTGCTGCGCGGGACGCCCGAAAACTTCCACGCCGATGCTGTCGGCAATACCCTGGACAGCGCCCATCAGGCTTTTGGCGGGACATTTGCCGCTTTTCCGCCATTCTTTGCCGTCCTTGCCGAGCACCTGCACTTCAAGATTGCATTCTTCACCGACAATGGTGGCGTTCCCCCAGATAAGATAATCCGCCTTGGACGCGCCAAGCGCCTTTTTGGCATCCTCGCCGCTGCTCAAGGGCTTGGAGGGCGCGCCCTTGGCAAGCGCCTCCACCTGTCCTTTCCAGTACAGCCGGGAGGAGAGCGTGGAAGGAATGGCTTTTTCGAGATACGCATTTCCCGATGGCCCGGTAATCTGGAAAGGGGCCACGACAAAGGCGCGTGGAGCGCCCAACGCCACGGCGGCATAGAGCAGCATCATGCAGGCAAGGGCCGCAATGCGAAGCAGTTTCATTCTTTTCTCCTTAACGCGCGGATTAACTTTGCCGGGAGCGACATCTTCCCGCGTTCCGTCCTATACTACTACTTGCGGCCCTGCGCAACACCGGGGTAAGCTTGCCCATGCCGAAAATAGCTGAACGTTCGTCCCGATCCTTCCGCCTGATCTGCCGCCGCGAACACAATTCCCTGGTGGAAGATTTTTTACGCGAACAAGGCTTTGCGCTTGCGACGGAGGAATTTTTCCCGCTGGCCCGCAGGCTGCTGGCGGAGCCCTTTCCCGTGGGCGCGAGCTTGGCCTCCGTATTCGGGTATATCTATATCCAGGATCGTTCCTCCATGCTCCCGCCGCTGGCCCTGGCGCCGCCGCCGGGCGCGGCGGTGCTGGATATGTGCGCAAGTCCGGGAAGCAAGACGAGTCTTTTGGCCCAACTGGTCGGAGAAACGGGCTTTGTGCTGGCAAACGAGCCAAATCCCAGGCGTCTGGCGGTCCTGCGCCAAAACCTCCTGCGTATGAACCAACTGCACACGGGAACCTGTTCCTTTCCCGGAGAATGCCTTCCCATGCCGCCCGCCTCCTGGGAATACA
>Ga0082212_10007896_pt1 | contig 13987 bp, 12 predicted proteins | sample TergutNt197P3_FD_71548 | JGI IMG/M metagenome (GOLD analysis project Ga0082212, IMG submission 71548) | Neocapritermes taracua P3 segment gut microbial communities from Petit-Saut dam, French Guiana - Nt197 P3 | ecosystem: Host-associated > Arthropoda: Insects > Digestive system > Gut ... | reverse complement strand
ACAAGAATAATAATTAATAAATAAAAATTTAATTTACGCATATACAAATATACACTTTTTTTTATAATTATTAAGTATATTAACAAAAAAAAATCTATTCTTTTGGAGTAATAACTAATATCTGAACTGTTCTTGATAGTTGCCTACCAACAGGGGTTTCATTGTCAAATATCTCAGCATCGACACCTAATCCATTCGTTCTTATTTTTACATTTCTGTTCTTTAATTGAATGTAATCCCGCACAGAATTTGCTCGTTGCAATGACAAATGTCTATTATATTCTGCTTGTCCTATTCTATCTGAATATCCGTAAATATCAACGCTTGAACCAAATTTAATATTAGGTATTATAAACTTATCTATAATCTGTTTGTTCTGTTCAGTAAGTGAAGGACTATCAAAATCAAATAATACCAAAGAGTATTTGTGTATAACATAATCGGGCTGGTCTATAGATTTATTTTTAGAAATAGAAACATAATCTAATTTAATATGTCCAATGTAACTTTCTATAACATCGCCTGAATACACACTATATTTATATTCTATTGGAAGTTCAGATGGATAAAGGTCGTTTAACATTATTTCCCATTTTATTTCGTCTTCTAAATTATCACTAGAAAATTGCTTGATAATTCTATCTGCTTGATATATTTCTAAATCCCATCCCGTTATAGATTTATTTGATTCAACAGAAGGTGTAAAATAGATATTATCGGGAGTAGAAAATCTTATCTTTTCGCCTTTGACAAAGACAGGGTCAAAAATACTTGATACATTTGAAGACAATTCTACTCTGCGGTTTTCTACAATACCATCTCTAACACTTTGGGCTGATGGCTTGGCAGGAAGTCCCATATATTCCAATTTTAAACGAGAATCCTGTATATTATAGTTTTTAACTAAATAATTTTTAATTTCTCTTGCTCTTAATTCCGATACAAACATATCTGTTTCATATTTCGTATCTATAGTTCCTGTAATTGTTAAGGAAGCATTAGGATTTTCTGATAATCTTTTGCCTACAATATCTAATACTTTATACGCCATATCTGTTGCATTATCAGGTAGTAACATCTCTTCATTTGGATTACCTGCAATTATACCACTTGATGACTTTTTAACATATTCTTTAGGCACATCTGTTTCATTAATATCGTAAAAAATATAAGGTATTAAAGGAAAATATTCACCATATTCGGACTCTTCTAATTTAATATTTTCTACTTTTTGTGGGCTTCCATTTTTATCAATATAATAAACATTATCAATTCCCACATTAATTTTTGTCGGTGTTGTTATATCTTGCTTGACTTTTTCTTTGCTTGGGAGTTTATATGTTATAGAGATACCACCTTTTAATTGATTGAAACTCCAACTTTTCCAATGAGGAATAGCCGACACATCTGTTAATCCCAAATTATAAGTAATTTCAGATATAATTGCCAATCTAACAGTAGGTTGGAAAATATATCCTACACCAATAGGTATGCTAAATCTCATTGGTTTATCAGGAATATCGCCTATTTTATTTTTTGGAGTAGCATTGCCTATTTGCTGGGTTATGTCGTATCTTTTAATAATTGGAAGACCTGCACTAATTCCCGTAGTAAAATATAATGCTTCTAAATTAGGTATAACATTAACAAACTTAACCATTGGATTAAATTCTAAATAATTTAAACTCGTTTCCAAATTATTTGTAGTATTTCCATTTACTACATTATAATCTACACCTGCAAAATCATAACCTATTCTTCCTGTAATTACAAATAATTTACTTATTTGAAAATTGCCTTCTAATCCAACAAATCCCGTAATAGAACTTGTAGATTCATTAAAATTTATTATTGTTGGGGATGGGGCTGGTGGAAAAACAAATAGTGGGGACATATTTGAAGAGTGCATATTTAGATTTGCTCCGCCAAATAAACCTATACTATTTCCCCATTTTATTTCCTCTGATTGCAAGTTTGTATTTGCAACTATTAATAATAAAAACAACAATGATATAATTGATTTTAAAACTTTAACTAACATATTTTATTATAATTTAATTTTTTATCGTATTTGTATAAGAAAGCATAAAGCACATAAAAGAATACAAAAATACTATTTTTTTTGGAAAAAAGTTGTTTTTTTTATTTCATATAGTATATTTTCTTTTTTTATAAAATTTATATTAATGTTTTTTCTAAACCAAGTATTCTGTCTTTTAGCGTAATGACGTGTATTTTTTTGTATTTCTTCTATTGCCTTATATTTAGAGAAAACTCCGTTAAAATAATTAATAACTTCTTTATATCCAACACTATTTAAAGAATTCAAACTTGCAGCATATCCCATTTTTAAAACATTTTCTATTTCATCTACAAGTCCTGTCTCCCACATTTTTACAACTCTTTGATTAATTCTATTGTATAAAACATCTCTATCCTCGTCAATACAAAAATAATAAGGAAGTATATTTTTTCTGTCTTGTTTTTCTTTCCAAGCCTCAGAAAGCCGTTTTCCATATTGTCTATAATGTTGTAAAGCACGAATAATTCTGCGTGGATTCTTATCAGAATATAGTTTGTATAAAGCAGGGTCTATAACTTTTAGTTCAGCATAAATACTATCTATTCCTTTTTTCTCTAAGTCATTTTCTAATTCATCTCTAATATTATTATCTAACTCGTCATTATTTTCAAAAAAACCTTCTAATAATGCTTTTATATACAAACCTGCCCCTCCAACAATAACAGGTACTTTACCTCTTTTATTAATATCAATTAGCACAGGATAAGCGTCATTTCCAAATTTCCCTGCACTATAATCTTCATCAGGACTTAATATATCTATAAAATGATGTCGAACAGAGTTTAATTCAGATAGAGTTGGCTTTGCTGTTCCTATATTTAGATATTTATATATTTGGCGTGAATCAGCAGAAATAATTTCTATATCTAAATAATTATTTAGTTCTAAACTTATTTCTGTTTTTCCCGCAGCAGTTGGACCACATATAACAATTGTTTTTATTTGTTCTATTTCCATATTTAAAAATAATTATTTTATAACATTTTTTTATCATTTTTGTAAATAAAAATATTAAATTTGGAAATTAGAAAAAAAAAGTTTATTTTTGTAATTATGATTTTGTGAAAGCAGAAAAATAAAATATAGCATTAATCTTTATAGGACACTTGAAACTTCTACATTTCAGAGTACCAAAAAGTAAAGCGTGGATGCTCACAGATGCGTGGGCTTTACTTTATTTTGGTACAGGTAGTAGAAGACCTCAAGTGTGAATAAAAAAAGTTCACGCTTTTTTTATTTTAAAAACTTGATAATTAAATATTGTTTTTATTAATAGATAGGAGAAAATCCTTATGGCAGAAGAAAAAAATCTGCAAAATGCAAAAGTAGTCACTTATATATGTACAAAATGTGACTTTATAGCAAATATTAAACCTACGGATGAAATATGTCCAAATTGTGGTAATAATATTTGGAGAACAGAAATAAAACTTGTCCCATCCAAGCAAAATGAAGATAAGGAGGTAAAGTAAATTATGGATTTAAAATTTCTAAAATTTTATGTTAACAAACCTTCAACTATAATTTTTTCTGTGTGGTTGATATTGTTTTTATTATTGCCTAATGTATTTGCACAGGACTACGGCAATTTGGAATGTTATAAGTGTGGAGCATATGAAACATATGGTTTCCGAGATAAAACAACAGGAAAATTAGTATCGCAGTGTAAATACAATGGTGTGACTACAGTTATGTTTGGAGATATGGGATTTCGCGATGGATTAGCACCTGTAAGAATATGGAAAGGTCCTGGTAATTATGATTTTTGGGATGGTTTTATAGATAAAACGGGTAAAGAAGTTATTCCATGTAGAAATATGAATGTTAGCAGTCATTGTGGAAGTTATGGATTTTATGAAGGTTATGCAACCGTTTTTGATCGTAATGAGCGTAGATGTGTAATAATAGACAAAACAGGTAAAATAGTAGAAACTGGCGATGCAAATTTAGAAGAAATAATTGCTATTGAAAATATTGTTGAAAGGTCAAAAGCAATAAAAGAACTTTTAGCCCATAGCAAAGCAAATTTAATGATAGAAGAATTTACATTATTAGATAAATATGATAACACAATGGTATTAAGAATTAGATATGATATAGAGACAGATATGCTATCTATAGTTCCCATATATGCTCAAAACGATAAAGGACAATATATAGATTTAAAAGCGAAATTTAGCAGTTCAGATTCATACGGTCGTAATATAGAAAGTTCAACAGGTATAAATATAAAATGTTTTGGTAAAGGTGGAGTAAAAGAAGGCACTACTTTTGAAAGAAACTATTTTGAAAAATCCAAACGATTAGTAATAACTATAGATATACAATCTATATCAAGTGCTTCTGGGATTATTTCTGGATTAATCAGTGGTTTTGAAACAAGAAAGTCAAATGTATTCTATACAAAACTAACAGCAGACAGAGATGATTTAGAAGACATTTTTGAATGGTTAGATGAAGTAAAGCCAGCAAAGAAACAAACAAAAAAGACCAAAGTTGTAGACGATGATGACGATGATGACGATGATGAACCACCAGCAAAGAAAAAACAAACTCAAACAAAAGGAAAGAAAAAATAACAATATTTTCAGGCAGATTTATTCTGCCTGTTTTTTTTATATTTTTTTATTATTTGGAAATTAGAAAAAAAAAGTTTATTTTTGTAATTGTGCTAACATAAATAGATTTGAAATATTATTTTTATTATCATATTTAAGGAGAAAGGTTATGTGCAAAATAATTGCAACGTTAACATTCTTATTTACATTTTCAATCTTTTTGTTTGGCGCAAAAGCAGTTCCCGTGGTAGATTTACCACCTAAGCCAACAAAAGAATTTTTAAATAAAGTAAGTAGAAATCCGAGTTTGTATTCTGAAACAATAATCAGTTATTACACTATTTCTACCGCTTATGTAGCACAACTTGAATTAATGGGAGTTAAACCCGCTTTTAAAGTTGTTGCACCAAGTTTAGATGAATTATCTAAACCATCACAAAAAGTTCTAAATTCAAGAATGAACCAAGCATTAACACTAAATAGACAAATATCAAGTTTAGATGTTGTTGCCGAAGGAACAAAAATTGAACTACTCCGAAAAAGCGAGTATGAACTTAGAAGTGAACTTATGCAACTTCGCACAGATACAGCGAAGTTAGGACTTAAACTTAAAGAACTGGAAGTTTATCCTGAACTTTATAATGAGTCGCTTTGCACCATTATGAAGTTGAAAAAACAACAAAAATCTAAAATAGTGCCTACATTGGGACTATCCGTAGGGGCAAATACTCTTTTGTTTTTGGACGATGATGTTAGTTCAAATGCGGGAATGAGTATAGGTATGACGCTTAACCCTATTACAAGTGGGTTAGGAAAGCATCTTGGTGTCTGGTTTGATTATTCTGCATTACAAATTAAAACTAATAATATTATATATTATGATTATTGGTATAATGTATTTAATCATAATGCAAATATATTATCTGTCGGAGCAAATGTGGATGTTTTAGGTATCCCATTACATTTAGCAGGGATGGAGGATTGCCCACTTAAATTTAAGATAGGTGGAGGTTACCAATGGATTGATATTAGCACGCCTAATTATAATGTAAACAACCATCTTTGGAAAGGACTTGTGGTAAAAGGCGAGATAGAATATCGTAATTTATGCACAGGATACCCATTCGGCGTATATGTATCAAGCATCTACCAGCACGTAAATCCAACATTAGATTTTATACCTTATAATAATAAAATTAATAAAGGTGCATTTTCTTTGAATGCGGGGTTAAAATTTTTCTTAACAGGAAGTTATAGATAGGAGGTTATATGAAACTAAAACATTTTTGTGTATTTATAGTTATTTTTGCTATTTGTTTTTCTTTTTGTAATGTAATGGTATTTACTTATCCTACTACTACAAAAAAAACAAGTTCTTCCGCTTATAACTACGATTTAGGAAAGCGTTACCTAAAATTAGGAAACACTTACAGAGAAGCAAAAGAATTCGAAAAAGCATTAGAATATCTACAAAAAGGACAATCCTTTTTTAGAAATCAAACCAGTTTTGAAGAACAATATTGGTATGCCGTATCATTAGAATATCTCGGATATTATTATAGAGATACTAAACATTTTAATCGTGCGAGCTCATTATTAACTGAAGCAAGAATGCTTTTTGCTAACATTATTACACAGGAAGCTGGCAGTGATGTCGCTGTTAATGCGATATATACGAAATTAATAAATAACAATAGAAACGAAAAAACAAATCTTGACAATTCACATTTTAAAAATGTTGCCGCAGGTGGTCATCCACATCAAAGATTTAATCATCTATGGCAAAATAACCAATTAATTGTTCTTAATTTAAATAATAGAAATTTGATTGATTTTCCTGGTGATTTTACAGATAATAAAGTAGATCATTTATCTATGTGTGGTAATCAACTACAAAGAGTTCCTGAAAGGATTAATTATTTTGTAACTTTACAGGTATTAGAATTATCTAATAATAAAATTACTCAATTTCCATTTTTGAATAATCTAAAAAAATTGCAAACATTAGATTTATCACAAAATAATTTAAATGAAATTGGTGCAGGTATTGGTGAGTTAACTTCTTTGGAATATTTAAATTTATCTAATAACCCTATAACTTATATTTCAAATGCAATATTTAGATTAAAGAACTTAAAAGTATTAAATGTAAGAAATACTAAATTAACAAGGTATTTTATAGATGATTTGTTTTCTAAATTACCTAATGCTATTATTCTTTACGATGCTGTTTCCGAACAACAAAATGAAACTAATTTTAATGAAGAAGAAGATTTTGGTTGGGGTACTGATGATGATGAATTCAATCTTGAATGGGAAGATTGGTAATTTTCATAATTTAGAATAAATTAAACAGGAAGGCAGGTAGTTACACACCTGCCTTTTTTATGTAAAATGTTAGTAAAGTTTCTTGCATAACATATTCTAAAAATCTAATCCTATAGATAAGATAATAATTTATTCTAGTATCTCAAAAATTCCATTCAATGCATCTACTCTTATTGCTTTGTTTCTAAACCAATTTGAACCTAAAATAGCATCAATATTATTAGGAATAATTTGTTCCATCCTCCATATTTCTTGTAACAATATTTTGCTTGAGTATAAAAAAGTTGTTTCATTATCAGTAAGAGTATAACATTGAAAATCTGGATATATATATTCTTGACTTTTTACAATATTATTCATACCATATACTCTTCTATTTCTTTTTTTCAAATTGTTAGTATCTATTCCGAGTATAAATGAAATAGGTGATTTATTAAAGGAAGTTAAATTACTTCCAGTATCTAAAACAAATAATAATGGATAATTATTACAATAAAATTTAACAATAGGAACATAATACCAAAATAAATTTTTCCGTTCAATATCTTTTATCACTGGTTTTCTTAAAATTAATTGTTTATTTTTATAATCTATTGTAAAATCAAATTTTTGCAACAAATCCCAGCCAATTATACCATCAACATGAAATAAAGTTATAAACAAAAATTTTGATTTAATAGCGTCATTTCTATTTATTACAATAACGGGGAAATTAGATATTTTCATTTGTTCTAAAACTACTTCGTCAAAAATACCTGAAAATGTAGTTACAGTTCCATCTATTGCGCTGACAGTTATTTCTTTATTATCATAAACAACATTATTTTTTGTTGCTATATTTTTTCCTATTAGAGTCCTGCTACATCCTGTATCAAGCAGAAAATAATAGTATTTACCATTGATTTTAATTTTGACTAAAGGGAATACTTTTTTCAATTCTATTGGAATAATAACAGAATCTTCTGTAAAATCTATACTAAATTCTGGCTTATCCTTATAAAAAACAAAAGCACTATCAGTAAATCCATTGCGAATGTTTTCAACATCTTCTAATTTCGCCCAATTATAATTTATAGCCATATAATAACGTAATGGAAAATGCCGCCACAATGATTCTAATGAATCTTTTTCTGTTATTGCATTAACAAATGTTTCTGCTGCTTTTTCGTATTTATTTTGCATTAGATATTCAAGTGCCTTTGCTGCTGTTCTTTGTGATTCTGTTGCTGCTAAATTATATGCTTCTTCGGGCTGTAATGTTCTAAATGCTGATTTAAAATCACTAAAAGTATAACTATTGAAAGTAAGGTTGGTATCAATAAAATTTATTTTTTTGATACCTAATTTTGTGGAACTACAACTTATTAATAGTGATACTAATACTAATACTAATACTACTAATAATACTACTAATAATAATAAGTATTTTTGCATTTTTTTATCCATTGTTTGTAAATAAAAAATAATCATACAGAAAAGTATGAATATTAACTGGATGATTATAATTAATTCCTTCTGTTATAACATTAGGAGTAGTAGCATCCTCGTTACATCCTATAGTTGTGGCTGTTACTAATGTAACTCCTGCTACAACTCTTGTAATTTTTCTGATTTTTAATTTAGATATAATTTATAATATGTTATTGTTAATAAAACTTAATTACAAATATACATTTTTTTCAAAAAAAATATAATTATAAATAAAAAAAAATTAAAATGCTTCAGGATATTCTCATAAATAAGTGGTTGCAGACAGCATTAAATATCGTATTCTAATGTTTCAAATACAATTTTAAATTAACTAATATCTATTTTTATGAACATATTGTGTAATTACAACTTGATTATTTCTTGTAATATAGATGGCAATATCGCTTGATTAGAATCAACAATAGAATCCTTTGGCGAATTATGAACTTCAATCATTAACCCATCTGCCCCAAGTTCTAATGCCGCATTAGAAATATGTTTAACATATTTATTGTTTCCCGTAGAATGTGAAGGGTCAAATAGTATTGGTAAGTTCGTTTTTTCTTTTAGTTCTAAAATACCCGATAAATCAGGTGTAAAACGAAAAATTGAATCAATTTGCTCAAACGTTCTTATTCCTCGCAAACACAGGATAACATTTGGATTTCCTGCTTGTAAAATATAGTTGGCTGCGGCTATAAATTCGTTAATTGTAGCAGATAATCCTCGCTTTAATAATACATATTTATTTGTTTTTATGGTTGCTTTGCCAATGGACTTAAGCAGACCGTAAGAGGTCATACTTCTACTTCCTATTTGTATAATATCAATATATTCTTGATTTCGTTCATATTGTTGTATTTCTAAAATTTCCGACACTGTATACATTTTATTTTTTCTTGCTGCATTATATAAAAAACGTACCCCTTCATCTTCTAATCCTTGAAAAGAATTAGCACAAGTTCTTGGTTTAAAACAGCCACCACGGAGGAATTTTATACCCATCGGTGCAATATTATTAGCAATATTAGTTATTTGTAATTGGCTTTCTACGGTGCAAGGTCCTGCAATAATTAAGGGACGAAGAGTAAGGTATTCATCTATTGTTTGAAAAGATTCTTTTAGAATATTTTCTTTTTTATTATCATTAAAAATTAAATTAAATATTTTTTTTATAAATGAAGGATTCTGATTAGGAAAATCGTTTATCAGCCGACTAATAATTTCATTTTCTCTATTAGTGTCGTTAATAGACAATGAATTATTAAGTTTGTAAGTCATTATTTGCTGAGTTATCTCTTTTCTTTTATTTAGCAAATTGAGTATATCGTTATCTATTTTATCTATATTTTTTCTATATTCATTCAACATAATCTTATTAAAATAATATAATTTTTGGAAAAATAGCGTATTTTCGATGGTTTTTTGGTAGTAGTATTATAAAAAATATGATATCTACTATATTCTTAAATTATACATTAATAAATTTAGTAAAATCAGTTTCCTTGCCAAATAAAACTAAAATATCATCTTCAGTAAAAATATGTGTGGGCATTATAGTTCCAATAATAATGGTTTCATTTTTTTTTCTAACTATATTTCCTTTTTCTATTTTCCTTTTTATTGTTACAATATTTAGTGAATATTTTTGCCTTATTTCTACCTCAAAGACACTTTTACCTATCATCCATTTAGGAACTCCGATTTCAAAGATACTATGCTCTTTACTAATACTAAACATTTCTATAACCTCGGGAAGCATTAACCTTTTAGCAAGATGATTAGCAGCAAATGCTTCGGGAACTAATGTTTCAGATACTTCTAAAGCGTTTAATAATTTTTCGTGTATAGGATTTAGAATGCGGGTAATAACTCTTTTTACTCCAATGTTTTTTAGGATAGCAGTAGTTACTATAGAATCTTCGAATTCTTCACCAATAGCAACAATAGCGGCATTAACATCTTCAAGTCCAAGTTTTTTCATTTCTTTTTCGTTCGTTGTATTGAGTGAAATAGCAAACGATACAATGTCTTTAATTAGATTTAATCGTTCTTCATTTTTATCTATAGCAATAACTTCTGCTCCTTGTTGCACTAATTCTTTAACAAGATGCTCACCAAAATAGCCCAATCCTATAACACAAAATTTGTTTTCTTTCATAGTTTTTTTATGTTTAAAGTTATAATTTTATTTTCATATTTATAGCAAAATTTAATTCAATAGTAGTTTCTGAACTACTAACAGCCAATCCATCATCTAACAACTCACCAATAATTTCGCCGCTTTTTTTCATTAAAGATTTTTGTTCGGGTTCATCTTTTACTTCAGGTATAGCAGCAATAGTTCGAGATAATTCACGGAATTTAGTAAATATTTTTATGATAGCAATAGTTGTTTCTACTTCATAAAGCATAGCGACATCACTATCAAGCAATACAGGAATATTTCGCATTATTATAATTTTCTTTTCAACATATTCAAATTTTAGTAAAGGTTTCATAACAATCTTTTACCTATTATGCTATTTTTAATTGGAATACAAAAATACGAAAATGTTTCGTAATAATTATTTTATTAAAAAGTTTAGGATATATTAAGTAATAAAATTATAATTTTTTAAAACAATTTAATTATATTTGTAATTATAATTAAAATATTAAATATTATGATAATTAAAGTTATACCGAAAATTAAAGCAATTTGTTTTCTTGCCTTTGCTCTGTTATTTACTTTTATAGTAGATAATAACATAGTTCTCGCTCAAGAAGAGGACGATTATGACATTCCCGCTGCTGAAAAATATATGCGTGATAAGTATATAGAATACTACGAAACAGATTTTGAATCAGTATTTAATGCTGTAAAACAATATCTTATTATAGTTGGAGCAGAAATAGAAAGGGAGGTCACCGCAGATAACGATGCAGGGTTAAAAAAAGGTATGGTTAGGTCTAATATAGCTGTCCTAACGCAAAAAAAAGATTCTGCGTTCAAAATTATTCAAAAATATTCTTTCAGACCGCCTTTTATCAGAGGTGGTATATGGACAAGTGCCAGAGTTCAATATAAAATTTTATTGAACGACGAAGGAAATGGAAAAATCTCTGTTGTATTTGAAAATGAATTTTCTGGTTTTGAAGACCATGCTACTTTTAAAGTTCATTTTTTCAAAACAAATGGCTTGCTTGAATACGAAGGATTTGAAATTATAAAAGAGATTATAGAAAAAAAGAGGTAGAAAATAATTAAATATTTTCAAATAAAATTATTGTTAATGCAATAAGATGTATTGTCATTGTTCTGAATTTATTACCGAAAAACAAATCCTGTATGATAAAAAATAACAAAGGGATAATTCAATCCCTTTGTTGTTTATGTTATTTAAGAATTAATCACCCTAATACTTATTTTTTAAATACTTTATTTATTAGTGAGTTATTGTATTTTACAGGATACTTTTTATATAGTTCTTGTTCTAAATCTTTTTTCAATGACTTTACAAAATCTTCTTGCACTGATGCGGAAATATGCGGAAGTGCTTCTTCAAAAGTCATTTTTCGTCTTGGCTTAATATCATTAATTTTAATTATAGAAAAACCTTGTTCAAAAGGTAATGGTTCTGAAATATCACCTATTTTATAATTATTTCTTTCTGCTTGATGGGCTAAATAATTAGATGTATTAACCACGCCATAGAATCCTTTTTTCTCTCTTGTGCCTTGCCTTTGTGAATACAAACTAACGGCAGAATCAAAAGTCATTTTTCCTGTTTTTATTTCTTGATATGTTTCTTCTGCTTTACTTTTTGACATAATATATATTTCAGAAAGGTCGTATTGTATCGGCACACTTATATCCATTGTAGTTGTGTCATAAAATTTTATTGCTCTGGCAGAATCAAATTTAATTTTATTATACACGTATTCTTGTTCTACTTTAATTGAAATTAACCCATCTGTAAATTCATCTATTGTAGATTTAAATGCAGGATATTTTTTGTCAATATTTTGGATAATTTCATATAACATTATTGGCAATGCTATTGATTTTATTATTTCACTTAAACCACTCCTATTAGCATTTATAAGATTGTTATTTGGATTTGATTGAATAGTATCTATATAATTTTGAACTGTATAAGATTTATTATTAATAGAAAACAAAGTTTGATTTAATAAATCTGTAGTAATTTGTTCTGCAATTTTTTTATCAAATATTGTTTTTGTGGTATCAATAGATGTTAATATTTTATCAAATACAGGCATATTTATTCCAAAACCATATACTTTTAAAAGAGAATCATAGAACCTTTCTTTATCATCTTTAAGAAATATTCTTATATAATTTGCTTTTAGTTCATTGTATTCAAAATTATCGTCAAATACAACTGTGCTATCTCTTTTAAAAATAAAATACCCCATATAAGTTTCTACAGGTTGAGATATTTCTTTATCTTTTAAACTAAACAAGGTATTTTCTATATTAGGGTCTAAATTCTCACCCGAACCCACAATACCTGAAGAACGAGCATATATTCCGATACTTCCACCTTTTACAGCAGTTTGTTTTTCAGATGAAAACTTTTCAGCAATAGTATTAAAATTAGCACCATTAGATAATACTTGAACTAAACTATCTGCTAATCTTTTTGCATCGGCTGTATCTTTAACGATAGGACCAAAACTCTCGTTTTCGTTCTTATAAGGTATTAAGATTTGGCTTACGCCGATAAATATTCTTGGTTCTTCTTGCAATACTTTTATTAAAAAGTAAGCAAAGTTTGTTCTTATTGGTGCTTGTGTCATTTCACCTACTTTAAGTGCATAAATACTCTGTTCTAAATCTCGTTGCAATCTTAATCCTGTCACCCAAACAGGAACTATCCCGCCATTAACACTTGTAATAGTGTCTGTTGAATATTTTCTTGCAGCATATTCAAAGGTCTCTCCTCTATTTATTTCAGTTAAAGCAGCCATAATTTTCTTATATGCCTCTGTTGTATCGCCATTCAAAGGAATATGCGACATTATTACTGCAACTTGTTTCTGTATTTTCCGCATTTCTATATAGCGGTTTATTGCAGGAACTGTAACTTCTGCATCTAATAAATGACTTTCAGCCAGAAGTTTTTTATTACGATTAATTTCTTCTATGACATCAGAATCTTTATCATATCCTAAACTATTACCATATAGGACTTTTACTTTTAATTTAGAATATGTATCTAAAAAACTTTTAACACTATCTCTGATTAAAAGTTCAAAATAAGAGCCACTGCGTGAGTAATTCCTATTATACACTCTTTTAACTTCGCCGAAAGTAACATTTTCTTTTCCTAATGTCATTATTGTCTGATTATCTAAATCATCAGCGGACTTTGCAATAGCATTTGCACTAATCAAACAAAAACTTATTGTTAAAAATAAAATTAATTTTATTGAAAGTTTATTACACATTTATAAAACATTAAATTATAAAATACAAATATAATGATTTTTTTTCTAATTTTAGACGTAATTTAATAATATGTAGAATATATATTAGAAT
>Ga0082212_10007895_pt1 | contig 13987 bp, 6 predicted proteins | sample TergutNt197P3_FD_71548 | JGI IMG/M metagenome (GOLD analysis project Ga0082212, IMG submission 71548) | Neocapritermes taracua P3 segment gut microbial communities from Petit-Saut dam, French Guiana - Nt197 P3 | ecosystem: Host-associated > Arthropoda: Insects > Digestive system > Gut ... | reverse complement strand
TCTGTATAAGAGGATGTAACGGCAAAAATTGATAACGGGTGTAGTCGCGCTCTATTTTGCCTCCTGCAAATACCGCCTTAAACTCAACCAAGGTAAAAAGAATCCGGTAGCCCAAAAAATGATTGACCACAATAATCGGTTTGTCGGAAAAAGCAGTGAGGGTTTGGGTGTCCAAGTCGTATAAAACCATGATTTCATCTTCGTTTACAATTTCACAGGAAGCGCCGGCTTTGCTGTTGCCCAGGAATTGTTCTTTAAAGGCCTTTATCTTTTGAGCACGTGAAAATCGATCGGCGGTTATAACCGTTTCTGAAAGTTGTGTCTCTTTTGTCTGTAAGTAGATGGCTTCCGGTATTTCCTGAAATGGATCAGGTACAATAAATGAATTATAAGAGAGGTGGCTTACGATAAGTTGCGTATTGATTACCCCAAATATCTTTATTTCGAATTGTCCACTTGCGTTTGTGACAGTGGAGATGGAAGTGCCGTCGAGATAAACAAAAGCATCGGAAACCGGCTTTTTGGTTGCAGCATCATAAATGGCCCCCCTTAATATTTGTGCTGACGCTGGAATAGAGAAACAAAACACAAGAAAAAGGGTGACAACTCTTTTTGGCATGGCGAGGTAATTTATTTGTTATTACAGCTACAAAGGTAGTAAAAAATAGTTTCTAAATATTCCTTACATTTGTGGTATGAAACGGAGAGATCTTTTATTTTGGGTCCTCCATAGCTGCATGCAAATGAACAATTATGATACGAATCAATCTGAAAAAAGAGGTGATATGTCTGCTGTTTCCTTTATTTACTATTGGATGTATGAATACCATCGATCTTAACGTAGAATCTGCGCTTAACCAAATGAAGACCCGATTTCCTCTGGCCGACATGGCCCTGATGGAACGCGGCGTGCGTCAGGTGGCTGCCTTATGGCGCGACTCGGACGGAACTCCTGCCGATTTTACCGCTTTTTGTTTAGACCGGTATGTGCCCGAAGTTGATGCGCGTGCACTTCTTTTTAATGAACTTTCCTACGCACGGGAGGTATTTAGCGGCGGCTACCACAAAATGAGCGTGGCCCTCGCTTTGCCGGTGCAGTTAGAAGGACCGCCCCTGACGCCTATAGATGAATTGCTGGCAAGTTATGCTGTAAGCGCTCATTACCAAGATGATATGTTTGCCAACAAATTAGCGTTTATCACCATTTTAAACTTTCCTAATTACAGATTGCAAGAGAAAAACAGGTTGGGCGCTCAATGGAGTCGTCTCGAATGGGCTTATGCCCGTATGGGAGACCTTTTTACCAACCGCTTGCCGGCCTCTGTGGATCAGGAGTTGGCCAAGGCGGGCAGTGTAAGCGAAAACTACATTGCAGAATACAACATATTGATGGGTAGTCTTTTAGACGAGCAAGGTCAAAGGCTTTTTCCTGCCGACATGGTATTGTTGAGCCACTGGAATCTGAGGGACGAACTCAAATCGAATTATGCCCCCGTCCTCCATGCTTTTGCCAAACAGCAAATGATTTATAAAGTGATGACTCATATTGTGAATCAAAGCATTCCCAAAGAGGTGATTAATAATGATGCCTATGATTGGGCGCCAATCTCCAACACCTTGTTTAAAGAGGGAAAAGAAGTAAAAGCCACACCGGAAGGCGAGAGCCGTTATGCCGTGCTGTTGGGTCAGTTTAAAGCCGCCCTTAAAGCCGATCCCTATTACCCCGCCCATAACACAGCCATATTAAGGGCTTTTGACGGAGGGATGGAAATATCCTTTGAAGAGATCGAAACCATGTTTACCCAATTTATTTCTTCTCCGCAGGTGCAGGAGGTAGCGGCATTGATAAAAAAACGTCTTGGACGCGATTTACAGCCTTTTGATATTTGGTACGACGGTTTTAAAGCCCGCAGCGGCCTCTCCGAAGATATGCTCACAGATCAAACCGCCCAACGCTATCCCACCGCCCCATCCTACCAAAAGGATATTCCCAATATGTTGATGAAGTTAGGCTATACGCCCGAAAGGGCCCAATTTCTATCCTCCAAAATCGTGGTAGAAGCCGCCCGTGGATCGGGACACGCTTGGGGCGCCGAGAGTAGGGACGATGTGGCGCGGCTGCGTACCCGCCTTACCCCCAAAGGAATGGACTATAAAGGCTTCAACATTGCCGTACACGAAATGGGGCACAACGTGGAGCAAGCCATCAGCCTCTACGATATGGATTATTATATGCTTCAAGGTGTTCCCAATACTGCCTTTACAGAAGCCCTCGCCTTTGTCTTTCAAAAGCGCGACCTTGATATTTTGGGCATGGCCGAGAACAATCCCCTTAAACAGTTCCTCACCACCCTCGATATTTTTTGGGGGTGCTACGAGATTATGGGGGTGGCCTTAGTCGATATGTATACTTGGAAATGGCTCTACGATCATCCGCAAGTTACGGCAGGCGAGTTAAAAAACGCTGTGATTAACGTTGCCCAATCGGTATGGAATCAATATTATGCGCCAATATTGGGTACGTTTGACTCCCCGCTGTTGGCCATCTATTCCCACATGATCGACTATCCCCTCTATTTGGCTAATTATCCCTTGGGGCACATCATTGAATTTCAATTGGAGGAGTTCCTGCGTAGCCGTAATCTGTCCCAAGAGATAGACAGGTGCTATGCTCTGGGACGTTTAGCGCCTCAACATTGGATGCAGCAAGCCGTGGGCAGTTCTGTTTCTACGGCGCCCCTGCTGGCCGCCGTGCATGATGCTGTGACTAAGGTAGAAAAGATTGAAGCACCTTGAAGAAAATTACAACTCACTCGAATCTATATCGTCAATGGTAAAGGTAACGGTGCCGTCGGCTGAGACCAATATATTCATCTTTGTATAGGTATCTCCATCAGAATCTTTCAGCCTGATGTCATACCGATTCACCACATCAATTTTAAATGGTAGTGGCAGGGATATGGAACTGCCGGCATTGAGAACTTCTTCGCTTCCCAATCTGTCCGAACCCCACGAACCGGAGGCCGTTTGGCTGATATACACATTCCAAATGGTATATCCGGTATTGTTCATAATGGTGATATTGGGGCCTTCATAAGTTACAGGCTTTACATAATCATCCATCGTAAACTCAATCCTGCCGCTGGCCGTAACAGGAACATTCATTTTTGTATAATAGTCTCCATCTGAATCCTTTATTCGGATATCATAGTGGTTTACCACATCAATGGGATAGGGTAACTGCAAAGAGACAGACCCATTTGGTGCAATAACCTGATCCTCATCTAATTTGTCTGTTCCCCACGAATCGGATGCTGTGGTGCTGAGATACACATTCCAAATGGTATATCCCGTATTGTTCACAATGGTGATATTTGGACCCTGTGCAAATAAGTTTGACAAAAAGAGAGAACAAAAAAGAGTGTTAAGAATAATCTTTTTCATAATAAATTTGTTTTTATACATTGGTTAATTGGTAGTTTCGACTTCCCAGTCCGATATTTTCGGCATGGGTTAATCCCGCTTCCCAATCAATCTCAGGAAAGATGTGGCGGAACTTATCCTCTCCGGTTCGTGAATGGCAGCCATCTTCGTTGATAAGGGAACCGTTTATTGCAGAGGCTTTGGTGACCATATCGGCACATGCCTGATCCAATGCAACAGGATCAAAGGAGGCAGCCATGCCAATGTTGGGAACAATGGCCAAATCGTTATAACCCCAGCAGTCGCACATGGGAGATACGTCCATGATAAAACTGACGTGGAAGTGGGGTTTGCCCTCCACAATGGCCTTGGTGTATTCGGCAATCTTGGCAAAAATGAGTTCGGATGAGTTGTCCCAAACCACCTGTGCGGCGTCAAACTGACAAACTGCAATACACTGTCCGCACCCTACACATTTGGCCTTATCAATCACCGCAATCTTGTCAAAATCCAAAGATATGGCGTGGTGACGACAATATTTGACGCACATTTGGCAGCCGGTGCAGTTTTTGCGATAGATGCGTGGCGCAGACGTGGAATGGAGTTCCATCTTGCCGCCTACCGAGGCGGCACCCATGCCGATATTTTTGAGCGCTCCGCCAAATCCGGTCTGTTCGTGGCCTTTAAAGTGACTCATACTGACAATGATATCGGCATTGGCCACGGCTGCGCCTATCTTGGCTGTTTGGCTGTGGGTGGGTATAGTTGAAATAACCGGCATGGAGACCTCTTCGGTCCCTTTGAGTCCGTCAGCAATGATCACAGGGGCGGGAACGCCAATGGGGTTAAAACCGTTTTCAAAAGCGGCCTGAATGTGATCTACAGCATTGGATCGCCCACCGCTGTAGAGTGTGTTAGAGTCGGTGAGAAACACTTTGGCTTCTTTGGATTGGAGAAACTTCACCATGGTTTGCACATAGTTATGGCGCAAGAAGGCAAGATTACCCGGCTCTCCAAAGTGGAGTTTGATGGCGGTAAACTTGTGGGCAAAGTTGATCTGCTCTATGCCCGCAGCCTTGATCAGGCGAAGCATCTTTTGTTGCAGGTTGTCATTTGGAGTGGTGCGGAGGTTGGTAAAATAGACGTTAGACATGGCGATTCAAAATTTTAATATCCGGTTTGATAATCTAAATCAATGAGTGATAAAGGTTCCGACATCCATTGAGGCATCGGAGCGTCCTTGAGATAGTGGTCGAAGAACTGCATCATGCGCTTTTGGAAGTCGATCTTGTTCTTCATCTTTTGAGGCCAGTGTACCTCTCCGGTATAGTTGAGGAGCCAGACAGGTTTTCTTAGCCTCTTGAGCGCCACAAAATATTCGATTCCCTGATACCACGGAACGGCGTCATCCTGATCGTTGTGCATGATGAGGATAGGCGTAGTCACTTTATCCATGGTAAAGATGGGGGAGTTCTCCATATACCTCAATGGTGCCTCCCATGGCGTTTTTCCAATGCGGCTCTGTGAATGTTCGTATTGGAAAGAGCGATTGAGTCCCGTTCCCCACCTGATTCCTCCGTAAGCACTGAACATATTGACTACAGGTGCTCCCGACTCAATGGCAGCAAAAAGATTTGTTCGGGTGGCTAAGTAGGCCACCTGATAACCGCCCCAACTATGCCCCTGCGCTGCAATCCGCTGTTCATCAACGAATCCCATACTTAGAATGGTGGAGATGCCCGGCATAATGGCGTTAAAGGCACTTTCGCCCGGGTAACCCTCTTTATAGACGATGTCGGGATTAAAAACTATATAACCATTACTTGTATAGAGGTGGTAGTCAATAGTAGAGCGATGCGCTTCGGGAACTCTATGCGAAAAGAGGGTGGAGGCGTTTCTTTCGTAAAAACTGACAACCATGGGATATCTCTTGGAAGGATCAAAATTTTCGGGCAAATAGAGAACACCCTCAAGGGGTATTCCATCGGAAGAGACCCAACTGATCAATTTGGTGGCACCCCAGTTGAAAGAACTTTGTTGTGGATTGGCATCCGTAATCTTGACAACATTCCCAAATTTTAAATCAGAACAGAAGATATTGGGGAACTCTTGAAAGCTCTCTTTGGTAAACATAACAGCATTTGCGCCCTCAGCTTTGGCAAATCCGGCCAACATGAAGTTTCCGCCAAATCTCTCTGTGGGAGTTGCGGGGCGTTCAAAGGAGGATGTAACGTAAAAAGCGTAACCCTTTGTATTGTGATTGAATACATTGAGTAGTTTTTCGCCTTGCAGGTTTATGTACTCCTCGTCATTTCTCTCCGTAGCCACATAGCGATAGGTCAGCCCTCTCTCTCTGCCGTTTACCGTCAATCTTACAGAGGCCTCTAACCCTTGAGGGTCCACCCTCCAGATGTCATATTTGTCATAGATGAGGAGGTAACGATCGTCCTTGCTCCAACCGGCAAAGGAGTAGGAGGAGGGGTATTCGGGTGTATCGTTCTCTTCATTGAAAGCCTTGATGGTGTTTGGGTTAGTGATTTTCATGATCCTGCCGGCAGGAAGGGAGCAGGTGTACCACGAACTGTCGGGGCTATTGTACCAATAGGCATACTTTGAGGCGGGAGAGACGCGCACCTGACCGGATACTCCATTGGTAATCAAATCACGAGCACCTGTGACTGTATTGAGGAGGTATATATCATTTTTGCCTCTTCCTTCCCACATACTCTCAAGTTGGTAGTCCAAGTCGGACAAGGCCAGCACGTATGGAGAATTGCCCTTTTCGATCATTTGGGTGCTGGAAATCTCTTCCGAAGTGAGCTGAGTTTGCTCGCCACTTTTTATGTCATATACAGCAAGGTAGTTGGCGTCAAGGTCTCTCTTTTTATTGATAACCTGCACGGTAAATTGTACCTTCTCTTCCCAGTGCCAAACATGAACTTCGGGAAACTCCTCTTTGGAAAGAGTTGTATCCCTGACCCGTGCCGGCGGATTCAATCCGAAAAAGAGTTTTGAACCATCGGGAGAGAAGTTGGGATCGCGTTTGTCGGAGACATTTGTTGTTAATTCTTTTATTCCATTTCTATTCCAGAGATATAACTTCTCTCCCGAAACTATTGATACTTGATCTCCCGCTTCGCTGATGCCCATTCGATCCACTTTTGTTTCGTTATTCCACACCGTCTCCGGCGCTGAGGATCCGGCCCGATAGATCATGGCGCTATTGTTTGCATAAAATGCCAGGGCATTTGCCTTCTCTGCAAACTTCACAGTAGTTGCTTTTCCTAACGAAATGCGGTTGGTCCCGTCCAATTTTTCGAAAAAGAGGGTGGAGTCGTTTTTCTGAATCACCAATGCATCCTTCCAATCTTTATGAAGATAAAAATTTTTCAGATCATTTTCAACCCTGCTGCTCCTGTTGGTCAGTAAATAGATGTGGAGCGAAGCGCTCTTTCCCTCTCCTCTCTTGTAAAGCAGATAACGGGAATCTTTTGTAAATTGAATGGCCGAAGAAGAATCCGCTGAAAGGATCTCAACTCCTTTGTTATCATAAAGTTTTACCGTTGTACTTCCCACCCACGGCTCCAATTTTACGGCAATAAAAGAGCCGTCCGGGGAGATCTCTCTCTCTGTAATGCGATTCCATTTCACTATGTCGTCAATGGCTAATGGCTTTTTCTCTGTGTTGCTTCCAAGCGCTGAGAGTACCAAAAACAGGGAGAAAGCCAATGTAATGATGAGTTTTTTCATTGGGTAAAGGTTCTAAAATAGTTTCTAAGCATATTTATAAATGAGTTTATTTCTTGCGCAAAGGTAGAAGAAATCGTGAAACTCTATGAAAAAATGTATCTTTACAACCTGTAATAAAATACGGATATGCCAACAAAAGAAGAAGCAATCATCAAAATAGAATCCCTTGTCAATCGGTTTGACAAGTAGAAAGAGTTTTACAAAAACAATACGAACAGTTTTTGGGCAAACAAATCACACTCTCCAAAGGCGGACGCGCCACCATCAAAGAAAAACCCGAAGTGCACAAAGCAGGAGTATTACACGCCGCAATATATTGTGGATTATATTGTGAAAAATACGGTAGGGAAATTGGTAGAAAACAAAACGCCCAAAGAAGTAAGCAACCTAAAAATCTGCGACCCCGCCTACGGCAGCGGTAGTTTTTTGATTGGCGCGTATCAATATTTGTTGAATTGGCATAAGGATTATTATTTGAATTACGAATCAAATTTAATATGCTTACTGTTAATATTTTATTTGTATATTTCGTTTTATCCCGACTTTGACGGTATTAGCAAGGTTGATCTGAAGATTTTCTTCCTCAACTTCTTCCTCCTCTTCCTCAATCATTGCCGCTTGAGAAACGGTGCGCTCGACTGCCCTAAAGGCGGTGGCGGGGTCAAACGCTTTGATGGCTTCCAAAAGAGTGATGCGGGTGGAGTTGATGAGCTCTACGTAGCTGGGAAGATTGGAGTCTCGGTAACGACAACGCACAATGCGATAGCGGATGTCGTCCAAAGTGCCCGTTACGTCAATGCCTAACCTGAAGGGGACAGGGGATCGAAGCACCGAGATGTGGTAGTTGAAACTCATATCAAAGTTGTGGGTTCCGCTCACGGCGGCACGGTAGCGGTCCATCTCAAAAATAAAGGGAAAAACTTGAATCTGGTTGTTGTGGATTAAAAAGTCAACGGCAATGTGATCGATAATGTTTCGGCTCTTTTTGGTGAATTGAAGCATTTTGGAGATTTCGGTAAAGGTTTCGCCATCCAAGAGCACCATATTTTCCCCCTGAATACGGCAGGCGGCTTGAAGGGTGGGTAAAAGAATGTTCATTTCAGTGTCCATGGAGGTTGTGGCCGAGACAATACAATCAACCATCCCTTCAAAAGAGCGAAGCATGGGGGCCAAGGTGTCAATAGAGGGAATCAGGGCAATGAGGCGATCTACCTGCACCTTCTTCATTTCCAAGTCAAAGCCGGCCGTGATATTGGTGCGGCTTCGGGTGGCGTAGAGTGCCGACAACCGAAAGTCGCCAATGGAGGAAGTGGCCTCTAAATCGTTGATTTGTAGTGCACGACTTTGACTAGTGATTGTTCCGGAGAGGTTGGAAAGGTATTCATTGCCGTAACGGGTGTAGTCGGCAAAGAGTCTAAGGTTGAGTGTCAGATTGGCGGGTATGATAAGGAGGCTACTTGCCTCTTCAATATTTTCCACCACAGTGCCATTTGCAGCGTATTGAGATCCGGCATTGACTACCTGCATCAATTCGTTAATATCTAAGGTGTCGGATCGAACAAAGCCGTAGACGTTCAGATTGCCTCGTCCAAGCAATACTTGACGCAAATTGGAGATCTTTCCGGTACACTCTATTGTCGAATGGCCGGTGCGAATTTCGGTTTGCATCAGTTGGATCTCATCTGTGGTAAACTCAATATCTGTTTCGCCCAAAGTGACAGGAGTGGGAAAGTAGGGGGTGGATAGAGCACCTCCGGTGGCTTGAATGGCACCATCAAGTTGCCATTGGCGAAGGAGGCGTTTTGTGTCGCTGTCCATCTCCAAGTTGAGGTCTCCTGATGCGAGTTCGTCAACGGCGCGTTGTTGGCGGGTACGCGGTTCGAGGAGGTCTCTTCGAGTGTTGGTATCCCGTGTTTGTTGAGAATAACGATCTGTTTGGCGTTGTTGGGAGAGGGGAGCAGAATTTGTTGGACGGATGGTATCAGAGGGGTAATCAGCAGGAGAAGAGAGGGAGTTATCCGGAGTAGTGAAATCGGCGGATGTTGAGTTGAGTGCGTCAACGGGGGTGGGGATGTTTGCAAATAGGGAGGAGTCGATGGGAGAAGTTTCACCTGAACGACTTTGTCTTGCCAAAGAGCGCTGGGAGGGGGCGATGCGGGTGGCTTGCAGTGCGATTTGGGGTAGAATAAGTTCATATCGGTTCTCCACATCACTCATTTGCACAAACTGTGCGCGAAGATTGGCGGTAATGACCGGAAGAGCGGGGTTGTGCGGTGCGGGCACAAGGCTAAAGGTGCAGGTACCGTCTTTGAGTTGAACCTGCATGGTGTCGACTGTCTGGAGCGATAGGTATTTGGTCTCTAACGATCCGTTAAAGGGATGGATACGCGTGGTGTCGCCGTCTAATGCACTTGCTGCACTCCGTGCTGAGAGACGGGTGCTCCCCATGGCCAAACGAAGTTGTTGTTTATAGCGAATGTTGGCGCTATCCGCCCTGAAAGAGAGGCGGAGCATTTGCGTTCCCTGTTCAATAAGAGAATCGCGTTGGTTTAGGTTGGCGCCAAAACTAAGGAGCGCAGCGCGTGCCATAAAGAGGATGGAGTCTTGGGGGAGGCGAAGCAGGAGGCGATCGGTTTCTACCCTACCGCGCAGGGTGGAGGCATTGAGGTTCCCATTGATGAAATCGCTCCACAAGATTTTGACGGAAGCGTCCGCAGTGATTGCGCCTCTTGCCGTAATGTTGTCGGGCATGGGCAAGATGCGGTAGAGGGTATCCAATTGAATGTTCCCTTGCAGAGTGAGGTCGATATTAGGATCTTCTAAAGGATTTAATATTGAGCCTTGGGCATGCAAAGAGATACCCGATGCTTCCAAGTCGCATCGCCGCAAGCGGATTCCGGAAAGCGCGGGACGGTCGGGACGGTAAGCGTAAGAGGCATCCAAAGAAAAAGTGTTGATGTAGGCATTTTCAGGTGGATAACTCAGATATCCGCCGGAGGTGGCTATATCCACAGAGTAGGAGGGATAGTTTACTGAAGCATGGATATTTGCTGAAATATCGGTATCAATATCCTCTTTTTGAGGAAAAAGCGATGAAGGAAGCAGGGAGAAGACAGAGGCGAAAGGGAGGGAATCTATGGCACATTCTATTTGAGTGCGCAGGGGAGAATCGGCAAAAACGAGGCTACCGTTGAGATGAATGGGAATTTGGGCGGCAGATATGTTGAAATCTTTGAAGAAGAGGCTATCGGGGCGTAAAGGTGAAAAAACGAACTCTCCGTTGAATAGTACGGGAAACTCGTCGGCATATCGTATTGTGTCTATAATCACCGAGTTATAGCTTTGTAAAAAGAAATTGTATCTCTCTTCGCCCACAGCAGATATCCTCAAACTGTCAATGGAAGAGGAACTCCAAAAGGAGAATGTGGGAGAAGCAGGCCGCGAGGAGCGTTGTGCATCCATCCGAATGTCGCTTGCGGAGAGGGTTTCAAGTCCAATTTCTTCAAGTTGCAGGCCGATATTTCCCCTTAGGAACAGTCGCTCCAACTGAAAGGCTGCGGAGAGAGAGTCGGGGTCGCTACGGTAGTGGAGGCGAAGCCCATCCCGAATGATGATGCGTTGAAGATTAAGTTGAAAACCCACAGCCGCATTGGGGCTGGCGGCAGTAGTGTCAGACTCAAAAATTTCCCAATTAGCCACGCCCAAAGGGGAGATGTAGGCGTTCATGGAAACATTTCGTAATCGAATCCGCCTGATGTCAATTTGAGATTGTAATAGTTTTTTTACATTCAGAGAGACAGACAACTCTTCAAAGCCCAACAGGGAATCGCACTGCTCCGGAAGGATGCCCCGTTCCGAAGTAGGCAGGTGATCAAAAACACGGGATCGAACACTCCCGTTTTTTATTGTAATGTTTGCGTATGGAAACTCTTGAAAAAGAGATATGTTAAGTGTGTCAAAACGCACATCTGCCAGCAAGAGATCATCGGTAAGACGCAAGGCAATAGGAGTGAGCCGCTTGGGAGTGAGCAAAATAGCGGTTATAGAAAAGAGCAAAATGACTAAGATTACGAACCCAAGCAGGAAAAATATGACGATTCTCCGCCACAAAGGTTTGCGCTTTTTGCTGATTGTCTGCTCTTCCATACAGGGTTGTATTTGCTGCAAAGGTAGCGAAAAAATATGTTGTTTGTTTTTGATTACTTTTGCACCAGATGATGATCATTATTCAGAAACAATTTCTCAAGAAAATGAACGTTTTAGAGAGACTATACCAGAAATGGCAAACGGCGCAGGCGCTTTTCCTGTTATTTGCGACCTTATTGCTTGCCCACCCTTCTGCTTTTGCGCAAAGAAGGGATCAAAGATCAGACGCCTTGATTCGAGGCGCCTTCTCTACCTCAATATTGGACTATGTGAATCCCTTGGTGGGTACCCAAAAAATGGGGCACACTTTTCCGGGCGCATGCGTTCCCTTTGGTATGGTGCAATTGAGTCCCGATACCGAAATGATTCCGCACAATATCAATGGGGTATATCAACCGAATGCCTACGAATATTGCGCCGGTTATCAATACGGCGACTCTACCATTGTGGGATTTTCACACACCCATTTTAGCGGTACGGGGCACTCCGATTTGGGAGATATTTTGATTATGCCCGTCACCGGCGCGTTACAATGGGAATGCGGAACGGCAGAAGAACCCGAAACGGGGTATCGCTCCCGATTTTCGCACGAGAGAGAAAAAGCGTCTCCGGGTTATTATTCGGTGGTATTAGACGATTATGGCATAAAAGCGGAACTTACCGCTACCCCACGAGTGGGCGTTCATCGTTATGCCTTTCCCCACGGAGAGGGGCGTCTGATGATTGACCTTACGCACGGGATTTATAACTATGACGGTAAGGTGCTTTGGGCGAATTTGCGGGTAGAGAACGATACCACCCTCACAGGATACCGCATCACGAGAGGGTGGGCACGCACCAACTACACCTATTTTGCCATTCGTCTCTCCAAACCAATCATAAACTATGGCCACCGCAACACTGAGGAGGCGGCTTACACAGGATTTTGGCGGCGTTTCAACACAGTAGAAAACTTTCCCGAAATGGGCGGCACCCAAATCACCGCCTTTCTTGAGTTTGACTGTACAGATGAGATACCGCTGGAAGTTAAGGTGGCGTTATCTGGCGTGGACGCCTTGGGTGCGTTAAAAAACTTGGAGGCAGAGGCTCTTGGAAAATCGTTCGATCAACTTCACAAAGAGGCAAAGAATGCTTGGGAGAGGGAACTCTCCATCTTTTCCATAGAGGGAATACGAGACCTAAAGTGCGTCTTTTACACCTCTCTTTACCACGCCCTCATTCACCCTTCGCTCTATATGGATGTAGATGGGCGCTATCGGGGAATTGACCACAATATTCATCAGGCAGAAGGATTTACCAACTATACTATCTTCTCCTTTTGGGACACCTTTCGGGCACAACACCCCCTGATGAACCTCATTTACCCTGAGTTGAGCCGCCATTTTGTGGCGTCTATGCTGGCACACTACCAACAGAGTGTCCACAAGGCGTTGCCTGTTTGGTCGCATAAAGGCAACGAGAATTGGTGCATGATTGGATACCACGGCGTCTCAGTTTTGACAGACGCCTGGGTTAAAGGCGTATTAACGCCCAGCGCTTTGCCTGCGGAGGTGTCGTTTTCAAGCCTTTTCTCCCCCGAACTGATCCTTGAGGCAATGATAAACAGTTCAAATATTCCCTATTATGACGGCAGCGAGGAGTACGCTAAGTTGGGCTACGTCCCGTTGGAAGTGACGGGCAATGCTGCCTCCGTTACGCTCGAAAACGCCTACGAGGATTGGTGTATCTATCAATTTGCGCGCTCTATTGGCAATCAGGAGGTGGCAGATGCTTATCACAAACGCTCTCAATCGTATCGAAACCTCTTTGACCCCTCCCTTGGCTTTGTCCGTCCCCGTTACCGAGACGGACGATGGAAAGAGAACTTTGATCTGCTTGATACGCACGGACAGGGCTTTATTGAGGGAAATTCATGGAACTACTCCTTCTTTGTACCTCACGATGTGCCCGAGCTCATTGAATCAATGGGGGGCAAAGAGGTTTTTGAACGCCGTTTAGACTCACTTTTTACCATGCATCTTCCCGATAAATATTTTGAAAACACCGAGGACATCACCCGTGAGGGACTCATGGGCAACTACGTACACGGAAACGAACCAAGCCACCACGTTCCATACCTTTACGCATGGACAGACCATCCTTCAAAAGCGCAACCGAGGATTCGCGCCATTATGGATCAGATGTATCAAAACAAGATAGACGGATTGTGCGGAAACGATGATTGCGGGCAGATGTCTGCATGGTACATTTTCAGCGCCATGGGGTTCTATCCCGTATGTCCGGGCAGCGATCAATACGTGATAGGAGCACCCTACTTTCCCAAGATGACTTTGCGCTTGCCCAACGGAAAGGAGTTGTCCATTATTGCAAAGAACATCAGTGCAGAAAACGTATTTGTACGGTTGGTAACATGGAACGGGAAAGCGATAGATAAATTTCTCTCTCACAAGGAGATAACGGAGGGAGGGGTATTAGAGTTTGTGATGGAGCGTTAGGGTTGCCGAAGTGATAACCCAATAACGTCAATTCGACCTAAGCAACCAACTTAACAGCATTTTTATCAATAATTTCGATGTTTAGGGCAGGTTTTTTAGGGGCAAGATTGTAGGCAATCAATCCTGTAGCAAGATTCCCGATAAAATTGTTGAGACATCTATGTCTGGTATGT
>Ga0082212_10007894_pt1 | contig 13991 bp, 11 predicted proteins | sample TergutNt197P3_FD_71548 | JGI IMG/M metagenome (GOLD analysis project Ga0082212, IMG submission 71548) | Neocapritermes taracua P3 segment gut microbial communities from Petit-Saut dam, French Guiana - Nt197 P3 | ecosystem: Host-associated > Arthropoda: Insects > Digestive system > Gut ... | reverse complement strand
GGCAGTTTTGACGATCCATTGTCCTTGAAAATACTTCATGAGGATGCTGATATTGTATGTACCAATCCTCCCTTTTCGAGAGCAAGGGATTTTTGGAAAATTACCATTGAAAGTGGGAAAAAGTTCATAATTATTTCTAACATAACGAATGTTAAAAACCAACCTTACATGTCCTATTTTGGCAAAGGAAAAGTGTGGGCAGGATATAACGAAGTGGATTGGTTTCTTACGCCCAAAAGAGAACTAACAAGGGCGGCGGGTTACTGGTTCACAAACATTCGAATCAAAAATAGACCGATGTCTAAACAATTAAAAATAATACCCCTGAAAGAAATCCCCGAAAAACATAAAAAGCATGACGATAATAAAATACTGTTGGTAGATAATTGTTATGTTCCCAGTGATTACAAGAAGCCTTTTGCTGTGTCGGTGCGTCCGTTACTCAATGGCTTGCTGGAAAAAGGTTATAAACTCATTGAGCATAAGGAATATGTCCCATACGTAAATGGAAAACGCTGTTTCGGAAGAGTGTTGGTTAAGAAAGTGTAAGAAGTGAAAGTATTATCCCAAAGAAGATTTTACATCATGTCAAAAGAAGAATCCGAGATCAAAAATCAGTACATTTACATTGTACAGGCATCGTCCGAGACGACCAAATGCAAAATCGGCAAAACGAACGATCTGGACAGACGGCTCAAAGAATATAACAACATGACTGCTCCGGCACTCGAAGAGAAGGGATTTTCGACAAAAGACGTATTGCAAAAGGCAAAAGCAGTCAAAAACGACGAATTTTATACGAGATATGAAGATGTTGAAAAAGAATTGGACATGTACCCCAAGTCCGTTTGGAAAAACAAAGTCGTGTTCTGCAACTGTGATGCCGTTGATGTCAACAATGACAAAAGACGAACGTCTGCTTTCGCATTATACTTTTTGAACAATTTTAATGTTCTGGGATTAAAAAAACTGATCTGCATGCATTATGCAGGAAAAGTTGACCTATTTCATCAAGGACCAAAGGGCTATATTTTTACGAAGGATAGGTATAGAGAAGGGAAAAAGGTGTTTCCACCAAATTACACTGGCAGTTTTGATGATCCGTTGTCTTTGAAAATACTTCATGAGAATGTCGATATTGTTTGTACCAATCCTCCTTTTTCAAGGGCAATCGATTATTGGAAAACAATTGTTGAGAGCGGCAAGAAGTTTTTAATTATTTCTAACATAGTAAGTGCCATTTCAACAGCATATATTCCCTATTTTATGGCGAATAAAGTATGGGTAGGATATAGCGAAGTGGATTGGTTCTTAACACCTAAAAGAGAACTTACGAGGGCGGCGGGTTATTGGTTTACAAACATTCCGATCAAAACCAGACATATGTCTAAACAATTAAAAATAATGCCATTGAAAGAAATTTCAGAAAAATACAAAAGATATGACGACAATAAAATCTTATTAGTGGACAATTGTTATATCCCAAGTGATTACAAAAAAACCTTCGCGGTTTCTGCCCGGCCGATACTAAATGGCTTGCTGGAAAAAGGGTATAAAATTGTACATGACAAGCAATATGATCCACCCGTAAACGGTAAAATTTGTTTCAAAAGAGTGTTGGTTATCAGTCAAGACAACGTTGTGCGTTATCCCTAACTCCTGACAATGAGCATTATATCCTCAAAAGATTTTACACTATATTATGGCAGCAAAATCGGGGTCGAGACGATCTCGATGGATGTCGAAGCCAACACCGTAACGGCAATCATCGGACCAAGCGGCTGCGGGAAAAGTACGTTTCTGCGCAGCATCAATCGGATGAACGATCTGATACCCGGTGTCCGAACCGAAGGGAGTCTCTTCGTCGAAGGGGAAGAGATTCACGATAAGCGGCTCGACCTCGTGCAATTGCGCCGCGTCGTCGGCATGGTCTTTCAGCGACCGAATCCCTTTCCGAAAAGCATTTACGACAACATTGCTTATGGACCGCGATTACAGGGTATCAGGCGGCGCACTGCGCTGGATGACATCGTAGAAAAATCATTGCAATCGGCAGCGATTTGGGACGAAGTCAAAGATAACCTGAAAAAATCCGCTTTATCGTTGTCCGGTGGTCAACAACAGCGGCTTTGCATTGCTCGTGCATTGGCAACCGCACCGAAGGTACTCCTGATGGATGAACCGTGCAGTGCACTCGATCCGATTGCAACGGCAAAGATCGAAGAACTGATCCGGGTGTTGCGAGAGACTTATACGATTTGCATTGTAACGCACAACATGCAACAAGCCGCCCGCGTGAGCGACTGGACGGCATTTTTCTGCCTCGGAAAACTAATCGAATATGATAAAACCAACGCAATTTTTACGAATCCCAAGCAAAAACAAACGGAAGATTACGTGACCGGACGATTCGGATAATCTCAGACAGATTACGAAACCACGCTTGTGCTTTAGATGCACGTCGCAAAAAAAAGAGAAATTTGTAAAATCAACGGGAACTATTTACCACGCAAGGATAAATACGAAGTGAATTTTCTGGGCGGAAAACTTAACAATTTCTTAACAAATTTTTCATTGTATTCTCACAAAAACCCGGTATATTACTTCTATGTCGCCCAAACGAATTCTCGTTATCGAAGACGAAACAGACATTCGAGAGATGCTCTCGCTTCGCCTGAAAAAAGAAAAGTTTGAAGTCCTTGAAGCCAGTGAAGGGATGACTGGTCTCAAAAAAGCGCAGGAAGAATTGCCCGACCTCGTACTGCTCGACCTAATGCTCCCCTTCACCAGCGGGCAGGACATTCTGCGGAAACTTCGAGCGAATCGGAAAACCGCCCAGTTACCGATCATCATCGTCAGCGCGAAAGGGGAAGAAAGCGACGTGGTCGTCGGACTCGAACTCGGTGCGGATGATTATGTTACCAAACCGTTTAATATGTCGATTCTGATTGCCCGAATCAACGCACTGTTGCGGCGGTTTCAGATTTCAGAGGCTCCGCCGAAGATCGTGAATGTCGGTTCCGTCGAAATTGATACGGATCGGTTTCTCGTTACCGTTGAAGGGGAGCCGCTTGCGCTCACCCGCACCGAATTTGGCATTCTCTACGCTTTGGCAACCGCCCACGGTCGGGTACTGACACGCAACCAACTGATCGATGAGGCAATCGGCAGCGATGCGATGGTCACAGACCGAACGATTGACGTTCATGTTACGTCACTGCGCAGCAAACTCGGTTCGGCACGAGAACTTGTCGAAACGGTTCGCGGTGTCGGATACCGGTTGTCAACCGTCGAGGACTGAGGATTGATCCGGCGAAGTACCGGCGAAATCGTGCCGGACAATTTCGCCGCTGTACATGAAAATGGCATCCTCGGCAATGTTCGTGCAGAGATCGCCAATCCGCTCCAGCGAACGTCCCAACGAAGCCAACTCGTACCAAACTTTTAGCCGACCGTGAAACATTTCTTCGTTTGCAAGCGTCTGATCGAGAAATTCCCGGAAAAGTATATCGGTTTCCCCATCGGCGACAATGATGGTTCGGGCGGTTTCCATACCGGGATCGGAATTGGCATTGATCACGGTCGAATCGCTATCGGCACGCAACGTGAACAATCGGATCGTTTGCCGGTAGGTTGCGGTTACTTGTTCCGCCAGTTTATAGAAAGCGGGAAACGATTTCAGGGCAACATTTTCCTGCTTCATTTTTCGTCCCCGCTTCGCAATTTTGACGCAGTAGTCGGCAATGCGTTCTAAGTCGCTGTTTGCCTTAACGACGAAACTGATCCGGCGCAGATCAATTGCCGCTGGTTGATACAGTGCGAGAAGCCGGATACATTCCCGTTCCGTTTCGACTTCGCGGGTGTCGATGGTAACATCGGCTTGAATAATGGTTTCCGCATCTTCATCCTTGCCGCTTTCGACAGCAAAGAGTGCATCGGCAAGCGTCTGTTCGACGAGCAGTGCCGTGTGATCCAGTTTCAAAAAAAGTCGCTCTAAACGCTTGATGAGTTCTGTCATTGTGATTTAATGGTTCTCTAGCAGAATCTATGGGTAGGATTTAGTTTTGTTTAGGTATATTTCAACAGAGAAGTCATTTTAGCGTTCCACCATCGAGCGTTGCTTTCCGGCGGCTTCTCCGTTGGTTCGCTTATTCCTTGGCGAGTTACTCCTCAGCAGTGCTGTCTTCGCTTCACGAACGTTATCATTGTACCATAAAGCATCTCGGTCAGGAAAAAGGTAAAACGTTTGGTTTTACGATAATTCTTCCTTTTAATAAATCCCGATCTGCTTACGGTTGCGGCTCTGATGCTCCAGCGGTATAATCTTGCGTATCCCCATTGGTCATCAGTCCCATGCCCAAGCATCACGTTCTTTGCCTCCTCTGTATTTTTGCCTTCGCCGTAACTTCGGGGCAGGGGCAGGATATTGATCCCAATGCGGTCAAACAGGCTATCGTCCGGGGAATCGATTACCTGAAACGGCAGCAAGCCGCCGATGGGAGCATAGGTAGTCATCCCACCGAACGTTGCGGTCCGACCGCTATTGCCGTCATTGCCATGAGAAGTTGCGGTGTGCCCCAGAACGATCCGAGCATCGAAAAGGCAATGAAATATCTGCGGAGTTTTCACGGAAAAGATGCAGGAAACAATTATTCCCTCTCGCTACAAACGATGGCGTTCAGCATTGTCGATCCTGTTCGTGATCTTGCGCTAATCCGCAGCAATATCGCACTTCTCGAAAAGAATCAGAACAAAGCAGGCGCAGGAGCACACGCCGGCGGCTGGAATTACACGCCCACAGGCGGAGGCGATCTCTCCAATTCACAATTTTCGATCCTCGCCCTCTATGAAGCAGAACGGGTGGATGTCAAAATCAATAATGCCACCTGGCAAAACGCTTTGCAATACTGGTCGAACTCGCAAAATGTCAACAGCGGAGGCTGGGGCTACTCGCCGCAGGGAAATGGCGGAAGCGGTCCGCCAAGCGGAAGCATGACTTGTGCGGGCATTGCCAGTCTCATCATCTCGGCAGGCGTTTTTGATAAAGGCGGAGCAACCGTCGTAGGAGACCGAATTGTCTGTTTTCAAAAAGCAGAGGATAAGTATTCCGTACAGGTCAACAAGGGGATTGACTGGCTCGCAAAAGGTTTTAGCGTGTCCCATAATCCCGGGCAGGGAATGTACCACCTCTATTATCTCTACGCACTGGAGCGGGTGGGACGAATGACGAATCAACGTTTCATCGGCAAACACGACTGGTATCGTGCCGGTACAGAAAAGATTTTGGCAATGCAGAATGCTGATGGTTATTGGTCGCAGGGAGGTAACGTCACTTCCGACACCGCCTTTGCTCTCCTATTCCTTTCTAAAGGACGGCGACCTGTCTTGATGTCGAAAATTCAATTCGGCAATGATGGTGCGTGGAACGTCCATCCCAATGATATAAACAACCTGACCCTCTTCGTCGAATCGCAATGGAAACTCGATATGACGTGGCAAATCATAGACATTCAACATGCCTCGGCGGATCATCTCTTGCAGTCTCCCGTCATATCGTTTTCGGCAAAGGATTGGACAATTCCCCCACATGAAATGCCGATGCTTGCAAAAAAACTTCGAGACTATCTCGATCAAGGCGGATTTATCGTTGCCGAAGCACAACCGGGAGGCGACTCCTTCGACAACGCTTTCCGGGTGTTAATGCAAATGGTTTTTCCCGAACCGGGATATGGATTGACGCTTTTGGACAAGGCGCATCCGATCTGGTCGGCGGAAAAAACGATTGATCCCGACCATATTCGCCCCCTGGAAGGGGTCCATTTTGGCTGTCGAACATGCGTGGTCTATGCACCGCCGGTAGAGGGAAAACCGTCGCTTTCCTGTTTGTGGGAAGTCTATCGGCATTTCAACCGGGAGGGGACGAAATATCCTGAAACGGTGCAACGGCAAATCGAGAACGGTCTGGGAATCGGCTTAAACATTTTGGCGTATGCCACGAGTCGGGAACTGAAAAACAAAGATGAAATTCCTGAAAACGTTGTCAAAAACCAAACTGATTATGACCGGCGTGGAAGAATTTTTTTGCCGTTTCTGGATTACGGTGCGACGAATCCTGCCCCGCATGCTCCACAGAATTTGCTCTATTTTTTGGAGACAGAATGTGATGTGCGGATCGAACATCAGGCGAGTTCCGTAACATTGTTGAATGAATCACTGGCGGACTATCCCATTTTGTTTATGCACGGAAGAACGGCGTTTCAGTTTTCCGATGAGGAACGTCGAAGACTGCGGACACATTTGGAGCGAGGCGGGTTTCTTTTCGCCAATGCAATTTGCTCGGCGGAACCCTTTGCGGCGGCATTTCAAGCCGAGATGAAAAAAATGTTCCCCAATGCAGAATGGAAGAAGATACCGTTGAGCGATCCAATTTTTTCGAGTGATCATGGCGGCTTCAAAATTGATACGCTCGATGTGCGTTTGCCGGAGCGAACGCCGGAACAAACGGTCACTCGAACCCGGCAAATTCAGCCGGAATTGTACGGCATGCGATTTTCGGACGAGGACCGGTGGCTGGTTGTCTTTTCTCCCTACGATGTAAGTTGTGCGTTGGAAAAAGCAAGTTCGCTAGAATGTCGGGGTTATACGCAGCGTTCGGCACTGCAACTCTCTGCCAATGTAATTCTCTATGCGGTTGAACACTGGTGATTGGAAAAATCGAACTGTTTAGAAGTCCCTAAATTTTTCCCAAAAAGCCAAATTGTGATACAATGGTGCAACTTCAATCGTCCTAATTTTGCCAAATTTCATGAAAACAACATTCTCCGCCGTTCTCCTCGTTATGCTTGTCGCCGTCTGTTCATTTGTCAACGGTGCCGAACCATGGCGATTTTTCGTCGGAACGTACACAGATCGCGATAGCCGAGGAATTTACACCGGAACATTCGATGCCGAACGCGGAACTTTGGAAAAACCCACGCTTGTTGCGGAATGCAGCAATCCGACTTTTTTTGCTCTTCATCCCTCAAAACCCTATTTGTACGTGGTTACGGAAACTCAAAAAGGAATGTTACTGGCATTTCAATACAATAAGAAAAGCGGCCAACTCACTCCGCTGGACGAAAAGGAGACACACGGACAGTTGGCGTGTCATTTGGCATTCTGTCCTTCGCCCAACGGAGCAGATGGTGCGGTTGTCGTTGCCAATTACAGTTCCGGCAATATCCTTTCCTTTCCTATTTTGGAAAACGGTAAGATGGGAGCAGCCGCATCGGACATTGCCCATGCAGGTTCAGGTCCCAACGCCGCCCGGCAAGAATCGCCTCATCCGCACGGAGCCTATTTCGACGGCACGACCATCGCCATCCCTGATCTTGGAATTGATCAAGTCGTTTACTACAACATCGACCTAACGACTGCCGCCCTGTCCGCTTCTGCCGATCATGCGAGTCTCCGATTGACACCGGGAGCCGGTCCGCGGCACCTTGCTGCCTCTAAAGACCGGCAATTCACCTTTGTCGTCAATGAACTCGATTCGACCGTCAGCGTTTTTGATCGACGGACAACAAAGGCTCCAGAACTCATCCAAACTGTCTCGACGCTTGCCGAAGGAAAAGATGCTGCCGCACTCAACAACACGACAGCGGAAATAGAATTGCATCCCAACGGAAAATTTTTATACGCTTCCAATCGCGGAGATGATTCTATCGCTGTCTTCGCCGTCAACAAAGGCAAATTGACGTTCCTCCAGAATGTTTCATCCGGCGGAAAAACGCCGCGATTCTTCTGTATCGATCCGACGAAACGCTTTTTGCTCACTTGCAATCAGGATACCGGAAATATCTGCGTTTTTAAGATTGATCAGGAAACCGGCACACTGACTCCGACGGGGCAGAGTGTCGATAGTCCCCGACCGGTCTGCCTTGTTTTTGTGCCGTAGTCATCGTGTTCCGTTATTTCCGCACCAATTTTTCATAAAACCGGACGTACTCGATGGCACTTTTTGCCCACGACCAGTCCTGACGCATTCCATTTTTGATGAGTTGATTCCAAATATCCTTTCGGTTCCAATAGGTATCGAGTGCCCTCCAAATGGTTGTGTTCAAACTGTTTATGTCGGCGGGCACAGCCAAAAATCCCGTTGCCGTATTGTTTTCCAAGGTTTCTTCCGTCAAATCCGTTACCGTATCCGTCAATCCGCCGGTATCACTGACCAGCGGCACGGTACCATAAATTTGACTGTACATCTGATTGAGTCCGCAAGGTTCATACCGGCTTGGCATCAGGAATAAATCGGAACCTGCCTCGATTTTGTGGGAGAGTTCGTCCGAGAATTCAAATCGAACCGCCACATTTTCAGGATACTGTCCAGCCAAAGCGGAGAGATGCGATTCCAAGTTCCTGTCTCCTTTACCTAAAAGACAAAACTGCACGCCGTGCTTTTCGACCCAAAGGGGAATCACTTCGGCAATCAAATCAATCCCTTTTTGATGGGCTAACCGGCTGACGACTCCAAAAAGCGGTGCCGTATTCTGTCGTGCCAAACCCAGGGTCTCTTGCAAATTGTATTTACAGAGAGGTTTTTTTTCAAAAACGGTTTCCACGTTGTATGGGGCGGCAATGTAAGGGTCAGTTGCAGGATTCCAACGTTTTGTACAAACACCGTTCAGGATGCCGCGAAGCATAGGACTTCGGTACTGCACGGTGGCTTCCATTCCGCAACCAAACGCTGGCGATTGGATGTCCAACGCATATTGGGGACTGACCGTCGTAATACCATCGGCAAATACCACACCGGCTTTCATCAGGTTCAGTTTGCCGTAAAATTCCAATTCGTTGTATGTAAAATGTTCCCAGCCGATTCCTGTCAGGAGCAAATCCCAGTGCCAAAAAATTCCCTGATAGGCAAAATTGTGAATCGTATGAATGGTTGCGATACGTTCAAAGCCGGTTTTTGTTTGGTACACAATGGATTGCAGTGCTGGGATGAGCCCCGTTTGCCAGTCGTTCGTGTGGAGAATATCCACTTTGAGGTTCATGACGGAAATCATCTCCATCACTGCCCGGCAAAAGAAGACAAAACGTTCGCAGTTATCATTATAATCGCAACCATTTTCGGTATAGAGTTCATTCCGGTCGAAGTAGTTGCCTTGCTGGACAAAGTAGATTGGGACATCGCTTTCTGGGATCGTGGCTTTCCAGATTTTTGCCAGCACGGTTTTATCGCCGACCGACACGGGAAAACGAATTCCGGTGTCTTTGGGATTGAGCCCGCCATTGAAGACCGATTTATAACCGGGAATGACGACGGTAACTTTGTGTCCGAGCCGTTCGAGGGCGGAAGGAAGTGCCGCACTAATATCTGCCAATCCGCCTGTTCGGGCAAAGGGGACCGCTTCGCTACTAACAAACAGAATGTTCATGACGACTACTCCTTCGGAACGAAAAACAATCTTTTATCCTTTGATTCTATCACATGGAGAGGGAATTGTCATCAGTCCGATAGCAAATTTCAATTTTTGAGGGCAAAATAGGCATTTGACCGCCGGACGGCAAGCCCGCGTCTGAAAAGACCTCCCAACGGGAGAGGGGAAGGCGGGAAAACGTCCAGACCAAATCCTGATACACTCAAACCGGCAGAAAAGACATCCCAGTGGGAGCGAGGACGACCGACGTTTGCGATGAAATTTTGGTATAATGCCTCCGTTGTATGTCGTACCCTCTCGAACCATGAATGCCTGGATTCGTACTTGGCAACTCGGCGTAAAAAGTTTATTGCTCTATCCGATGCGGTCAATGCTGACTGCTCTCGGTATTTTTATCGGCGTTGCCAGCGTGATTTGGCTCATGGCTATCGGCGAAGGGATCAGTCTCAAAGCCCAGGAACAAATCGAAAGTCTTGGAGCCAACAATATCATTGTCCGAACAGTCAAACCTGCCAATCCTGACATGGCGACATCGGGACGGCGAAGCATCCCCGCTTACGGGCTCAAACGGGATGATTACGAACGTGTAACCGGCACCATTTCCAGCATTGTCGCCCACATGCCTGTCCGGGAAATACGGCGTACCTTTGCATACGGGGCGAAACAATGCGACGGTCGGCTTGTCGGAACAACGCCGATCTATACCGTCATGTCGCATATCGAAATGGATCGTGGAACATTCATATCTGACATAGACAACCGGGACGCACTGCCGCATTGTGTCCTGTCCGCCGGGGTTGCTGAAAAACTTTTCCCTGCGGAAGACCCTATCGGTAAAACAATTCGGATTCAAGGCAATGTCAATGATTCTGGTTTTCCTTACCAGGTGATTGGGGTGACCAAGTCGCGTGGTGCCACTGCCGCCATCGGCGGTTCTCTTGCGGGGCAGGACTTTTCGACTGACGTGTACATTCCGATTGCAACGCTCTGGAATCGGATGAGAGACCTTGTGATCAGCCGAAGAGCAGGGCAATTTGAAGGAGAAATTGTCGAACTGTCTCAAATGACACTGCAAGTTACCAGCCGTAAAGAGGTTAAGGAAACGGCAGAAATCATCAAAACCGTCTTGGAAAGGACGCGAAAAGGGGGTGAAAAGGAGGATTTTGCGGTGGTCGTACCGCTTGAACTCTTGGAACAAGCGGAAACGACTCGGATTATGTTCAACGTGTTCATGGGACTCATTGCCGCCATTTCGCTTTTGGTCGGCGGAATCGGCATCATGAATATCATGTTGGCGACGGTCACGGAACGTACCCGGGAAATTGGAATTCGCCGCGCATTGGGGGCGAAACAGGGGGACATCATTCGGCAATTCTTGGTCGAAACGGTGGTGCTGTCGATGGTAGGCGGTGCGGTCGGCGTACTAGTGGGACTTGCATGCCGACCCGTAACGGCATTTGCGATGGACACCATCAAAACAAGGATGCCGGAGGTGATTGAATCGCTGCCGCCCATAGTGCAGGATATTCAGCCGGTTATTGTACCGATTTCGATTCCGATTGCCTTTTCAGTTGCGGTGATTATCGGAGTGATCTTCGGAATTTATCCCGCATATCGTGCAGCCAAAATGGACCCCATCGAGGCGTTGCGGCACGAGTAAAGACCTACTTTGCCGGCACGATGTCGATGACGCTGATTTCAGAGGGACAAAATAGACGGATTCGCGGTGCCCAGCCGCGTTCCAAGCCGCTGCCGCGAGTAACCAAGACATGCCCTCCATTGGGATAGGCAGAAAAACCGCTACGCATCTTGAGTGGTATTTGTTCAGCCCGGTCGTCCCCCCCAAAGGGGATATTTCCATAAAACGGCAACGCAACTTGTCCGCCATGAGTGTGTCCCGCCAACATCAAATCGGGTGCCCTCTCCGCATTTCGGTATCCGCTCAGCGACCGACCGCTCTTAGGATTCGTGTATCCATCAATCGCATAATTCGGACAATGTCCCGCCATGACGATGAAATTGCCGCTGTCCGTCAAGCCCCGCTCACCAACGTTTCCCCAAGAGTCGCCGAGTTTAAGGAGAATCAGGTCGATGGGACCCAAATGCTCCTCTTCACCAAGAGCATCAAAAAGTACCGTGTCTTGATACCAGTCGATGCCCGTGTCATATTCTTTACCCGTTTTTTCGTCAGTGTATTTGAACAAGTCTTTATCATGCACGTCGCTCACTGAGATGTTTCCTGCGATTGCATAGACCCCCAGCGGGGCTTTGAGAGGATGGTCGATCAGCATCTGCCTGAACTGCTCGGCTAACTCCTTTTCCCGTGTACCGCCAAAAGTTTGAAGATAATCCCCGCCAAGAATAATCAAATCGGCGTTCTGCCTTTGAATCTTTTTGAGCGTATTGATTTCATGCGAAGTGATGCGGTCGGTTTGAATATCGGAAACGAATACAATCCGTAAAGGATTCTTGACTTTGGCAGTTTCGATTCTGTAGTATTCAACCTTTACATGATAAGGTTCCCAATAGAGACAGTTGAAACCGGCAATCGCCAAAAAAGCGGCACAGCAACCGAACAAGGCGGCAATTATTTCCCGGCGATTCCAATAGAGGAGTGCGGCAATAACAGCAAAACACAGCGTCCCGTGAATCGCAATTCCCTCGGCGATACATTGTCCCACGTTGAAGTGGTAAACATGTTTCTGTACGTAGTCGGTGAAAATGAGTCGGGACAAAACGGCAAAACAAACGAATCCAAAGCCGCCGAATAGTACGACTCCTATTATATCCCAAGTGAAGGAAGAGAGACGCGGAGTCTTTGCCTGAGTGTAAAGCGATTTTTCGTATTGATACACATCAGAACGTTTTGCCGTACTCACCCGGCGAATCCGAATCCAAAGAAACAGTCCTCCTAAAACGACAATATCCAGTGCGAATAGTATCAGATGAAACGGAGTTGTGTCCATATTTCTGGAAAAACGTTATAAAAGCGATGCTAGTGCGTATCAAAAATTGGTCTGGAAGGCGTTGCCCATCAAGCCCTCACCCTAACCCTCTCCCAGAGGGAGAGGGGACGATCCATAACCCTCTTGCGGTGGGAGAGGGGACGATCTATGACCCTCTTGCGGTAGGAGGTGGAACGGCGGGATAATATTATACCAATTTTTAACACGTTCCAGATTACCGTATATTCGTTGAAAAATCAAGGAGGTGACTTACGGATTGACGATAACTCTCAACCCCGCGCGGTCTTCGGCGGTCTTGAAAGCGGTATGAATATCGTCGAGTTTGAATTGATGCGTCATAAATTTTTTGATGTTAATCCTGCCTGACGCAATCATGTTGACGGCAAGTTCATGATGTTGCGGCATGGAACCGTGTGCCCCCGTGACCATCAATTCCTTATAATGAATCGTATTGGTGTCAATGGTAACTCCTTTGTTATCTCGAGGCAATCCGCCGAAGAGGTTAATGCGTCCGCGATTGACCGCCATCTTGATAGCATCGGCATGCGCATCGGGAGACGGATTCGCCGTGAAAATAACGTTGGCTCCCAACCCCTTTGTTTCCTCCAACACGCGTTTTACGGCATCCTCGTTTTGGGCACAGACATACACGTCGGCAAGATTAAGTTTTTTTGCCGTCTCCAACCGCGGCGCACTCCTATTGATAAGGATGACCTTACCCGCCCCCATAATTTTTGCAACTTCGCAAAGCATCAGTCCGATGGGACCCGCTCCCAGTAGGACAAAGGTATCGTTCAGATTGACGGGCGTAAGTTCGAGGGCGTTGAGAACGCAAGCAAGTGGTTCGGCTAAAGCCGCCTCGTCAAAACTCATTTCGTCGGGGATTTTGGTAATAGGACCGAAATTCACGACCGTGCTGTTGAGCGGCAGGTATTCGGCGTATCCCCCCTGAAATTGATAGCCCATTGCATAATTGATTTGGCAGTTATTGCCGATTCCTGCCTTACAAAAAAAGCATTGTCCGCACGGTACGTCGGCTCCGAGAGCGATCCTGTCCCCGACCTTGACTTTGGTCACGTTTTTCCCTACGGCAACGATTTCGCCGCCGATTTCGTGTCCCAGAATGGCAGGCGGAGTCACGCGGCTGTTTCCCGAATGATAAATTCGTATATCGCTCCCGCAAACCGCACAGGCTTTCACCTTGAGCAGCGCACCGTTATCGTCGATTTCCGGCATGGGAACTTCTTTGACCGCCATTTGATCGTTGCCCAGATAGACCGCCGCTTTCATTGTTTGTTTCAATTTTTTCTCCTAAATAGTTTTCATCAGTAAATATACCATAAACGATTTGAAAATGTCATGCCGCTTACGTCATTCCTGCGCAGGCAGGAATCCAGACAGAAGACTTTCATATCAACTCTCTGGATTCCCGCTTTCGCGGGAATGACGGTGTATGAGGAACTTCGCAGATCGTGTGGGTGCACTTGACTTTCCCCATAAACCATGTTACGTTAGCGCCATACTGGTTGGTTTTATACGATCAACGCCATCCTTTTTCACTTTTTTGAGGAGACTTTCCATGCAAAATTTCATCGTTTTTAGC